>JACKQG010000533.1_pt1 | contig 55584 bp, 41 predicted proteins | sample 8237621 | NCBI WGS metagenome assembly JACKQG01 (sample SAMN15677084, study PRJNA649215) | marine metagenome | biome: marine; feature: Black Sea; material: saline water; isolation source: suspended particulate matter (SPM) from the Black Sea western gyre | collected 2013-06-09/2013-06-10 | depth... | reverse complement strand
CAATTCCTCCATCAACCAGGTAATAACCATTATAGTAAGTAGGTGAAAAGTATCCTGGTATCGACATGCTTGCACGAACTGCCATAGGAAGATACCCATGCTTAAGTATTTCTGCATCACCATTAAATAAGTTTGTTCCAACACACAAAAAAGGTGTTTGAAGTTTGCCAAAATCAGTAATATGCCATGCAGGTGAAAAAAATTTATTTAATAATAAGTTAACCTGTTGACCTTGGTACATTGATTGTTTCAATCCAATTTTTCGTTTTTTAAATGGCAGAGAAATTATTGAACCTTCGAGGAATTCTTTTTCTTCGTAGGCCACATACTTTCTTGGAATCTCATCTAAAAGAAGAGCATTCCAATCCTGCTCCTTAACCATTTTTTCTATCTCATCAGGGCTATAACCAATTGCATACAAGCCTCCCATAATACTTCCAATGCTTGTACCGCCAATATAATCAATTTCAAGTCCTACCTCCTGAAAAACTCTCAACATTCCAATGTAGGCAAATCCTTTGGCACCTCCACCACTTAGTACTAAACCCACCTTTGGTCGTTCTTTTTTACCTGGGTTATCAATATTTACTGAATATAAATATGGGTTGTGCAATAATAACAAGCCGATTATCAAATAAATAAAAAGGCTTTTTTTTAGCATGATCTATTGTTTATAAGTTAAACAATTACAAATATAAGGTGAAAAAGTTTAACTATATCACAAAATAGTAATCAGAGGAATATTTTGGTATTTAAATTATATGCGAATGATGCTATTTTGTGTTTCTAATCAATAACACAATCCTCAGAATGAGTTCCGAAAATTAAACAAATAAGAAGTAAATAGGCTATAAAAAATGACTGAGCTTAGAATTTAGGCTCGAAGGTATCATAGTCAATTGCCAATTTGTTAAACTGGGTAAAAAAATTATTGAACTCTGTGTAATTATTATTATTAGCGGTAAAAATATAAGTATATCCGGCTCTAAGGCCCAATGTATCTGTATAAACTATAGTCAGGGTTCCGGTATCGTTAACGGCCCAATAATTAATATGAGCTTCGCCTAATCTTTGAATAAACCAAACTGCATCATCTTTAAATGTTATATGTGCCTGTTTATCGCCAACGTAACTAATATTGTACAGTACCTGGAAAATATCAGGAGGATGAATGATAGAGTCGGTATAATTATAAACAGGAAATTGAGGTCCTGGATCATCCGGGTAACATCCTGTATTTAAGGCAGCAACAGCTAATATTAGGATAATGCTTAAGTATAATAATGAATTTTTCATAACAATATTTTTAGCTAAGTTATAAAATTTTTCCATGACATTGTTTATATTTTTTTCCGCTGCCACATGGGCATGGGTCGTTTCTTCCTACTTTTTTTTCAACTTTTACCGGTTGTGGTTTTTGTCGTTCCTGAGTATCACTATGTGCCTGTGAGAGCATATCTCCCCTTTCCTCTTTCATTTGCGAACGATCAAGTCCGCGAGGTATCTTGGCTTCACGCAAAGCAGTATCGCTTTTCATATACACATCTCCTTTAATCAGGTAGGAACCAACATCTTTGTTTATTTTTTGGATCATTTTTTTAAACAACTCAAACGATTCAAATTTATAGATCAACAAAGGATCCTTCTGCTCATAAGAAGCATTTTGTACGGACTGTTTCAACTCGTCCATTTCGCGTAGTTGCTCTTTCCACAGATCATCTATTGTTGATAGTGTGATCCCTTTTTCAAATGCAACAGGAACTTCAGCGCCGTTTGATTCAACTGATTTTTTAAGATTTGCAATTATCTGAACCTGTCGTTTCCCATCCGAGAAAGGAATGGCAATGTTTTCGTACTGACTTTGGTTTTCATATACATCTTTAATAACAGGAAGTGTATTAACAGCAAGTCTGTTTCTTTTTTCTAAATAAGATGAATAAACTACATCCATCAATTTTTCAGTAAGTTTGGTACTATCAATTGCCGCAAACTCTTGTTCATCAACAGGTGATTCGGTAGCGAGAGTTCGAAGTACTTCCATTTTAAATCCTTCAAAATCATTATCCGATTGATAATCCGAAGAAATTTGTTCGCTCAAATCATAAATCATGTTTGATATATCAACAGAAAGTCTTTCGCCAAACAATGCATGGCGGCGGCGTTTGTAGATAACCTCGCGTTGTGAGTTCATCACATCATCATACTCCAGTAGTCGTTTACGAACACCAAAGTTATTCTCCTCTACCTTTTTCTGTGCACGCTCAATCGATTTGGTAATCATAGAATGCTGAATTACTTCACCTTCGTCTAACCCAAGTTTATCCATTATTCCGGCTATTCTTCCCGAGCCGAACATCCTCATTAGATCATCTTCAAGAGAAACAAAAAACTGTGAACTACCTGGATCACCTTGTCGTCCTGCACGACCTCGCAACTGACGGTCGACACGACGTGAATCATGCCTTTCGGTGCCAATAATGGCAAGACCTCCGGAAACTACAACACCCTCTCCAAGTTTAATATCGGTACCACGACCAGCCATGTTAGTAGCAATTGTAACCATCCCAGGCTGTCCGGCTTCCTTAACAACCTGTGCCTCTCGTTGATGTAATTTTGCGTTTAGCACGTTATGAGTAATGTGTTTTCTGTTAAGCATTCTACTTAACAGTTCCGACGTTTCAACAGATGTTGTACCAACCAACACCGGTCGTTTTTCCTCAACAAGTTTTTCTATTTCATCAATAACTGCACTATATTTTTCACGCTTTGTTTTGTAAACCAAATCCTGCCTATCATCGCGTACAATTGGTTTATTTGTTGGAATAACTATCACATCAAGTTTGTAAATATCCCATAGCTCCCCGGCTTCTGTTTCGGCAGTACCGGTCATACCCGCAAGCTTACTATACATGCGGAAATAATTTTGCAGAGTAATAGTTGCATATGTTTGTGTAGCAGCTTCAACTTTAAGGTTTTCTTTAGCCTCAATAGCCTGATGCAAACCGTCAGAATATCGCCGCCCCTCCATAACACGGCCAGTTTGTTCGTCAACAATTTTTATTTTGTTATCCATAATCACATATTCCACATCCTTTTCAAAAAGTGTATATGCCTTAAGAAGCTGAGTAACTGTATGAATCCTCTCTGATTTAATTGAGTAATCCTGGATCATCTGATTTCTTTGCTCCAGCATTTTCTTTTCACTCAGGTTTTCACTTTCCAATTCGGCAACCCGAGCCCCAATATCCGGCATAATGAAGAATTCGGGATCATCATAGGATATGGTAAGAAGATCAATGCCTTTTTCAGTAAGATCCACCGAATTGTGCTTTTCGTCATTTACAAAGTATAATTCATCGTCGATGATGTGCATATTTTTTGCCTGCTCCTGAAGATAAAAGCTTTCGGTTTTCTGCATTAATTGCTTATTCCCTTCTTCACTTAACAACTTTATAAGTGCTTTGTTTTTTGGTAAACCATGATAGGCCCGCAAAAGTGCATCACCGGCTTTTTTAACACTTTCGTTGTTTTCCTTATCTTTTAAAAAGTTTTTTCCTTCAACCAATATTGTAGAAACCAGGCTTTTTTGCGCATTGTAAAGTTTTAGCACATCGGCTTTAAGTTCGTCAAATTCATGAATATCGCCTTTGGGAGTAGGCCCGGATATAATTAAAGGTGTTCGTGCATCATCAATCAGTACGGAGTCAACCTCATCCACTATTACATAATTATGTTCACGCTGTACAAGTTCATAGGGATTACCTGTCATGTTGTCACGCAAATAGTCAAATCCAAACTCATTATTTGTACCAAAGGTTATATCAGCCAGATAAGCTTGTCGGCGTTCATGAGTATTCGGCTGGTGATTATCAATACAATCCACCTTAAGACCGTGGAACATATAAAGCATTCCCATCCACTGTGAATCTCGTTTCGCAAGGTAATCGTTAACAGTTACAATGTGAACGCCTTTTCCGGGTAAAGCGTTCAAGTAAACAGGTAATGTTGCAACTAAAGTTTTACCCTCACCTGTTGCCATCTCGGCTATCTTACCTTGATGAAGTACCGTTCCTCCAATAAGCTGCACATCGTAGTGAACCATATCCCAAGTTATAGGGTTGCCACCTGCCTGCCATGTATTGTTGTAATATGCTTTGTCTCCTTTTATATTCACACTATCGAACTTAGCGCTAAGCTCTCTATCGAAATCATTTGCTGTTACTTCAACAACTTTGTTTTCCTTAAACCTTCGGGCAGTTTCTTTCATAACAGAAAAAGCTTCAGGTAGTATCTGATTTAGAATCTCCTGGGTTTTATCGTAACTCTTCTTGGATAACTTATCAATGGCTACATAATTTTCTTCCTTTTCATCAACGTTCATATCGGGATTAGAAGTCATTATTTCTTTCAGGCTTGCAATTTCAGTTTCTTCTTCACGTATGTGATCAGTTATCCGATTTTTGAACTCTATAGTTTTTGCCCGTAACTCGTCGTTTGTAAGTTTTTCAATATCTCCGTATGCTTCTTTAACTTTTATAACGAATGGATTTATTTCTTTTAAATCCTTTTTCGACTTATCTCCAAGAACTTTCTTAAATATGCTTAACATAATTGCTTTCTACATTTAAAATAACCGGTCATCAATAATTATTCCATTGTATTAATGCCCGATTTAATCAGTGGCGAAATTAATGTTAATTTACAAACTCCCAACAAATAAATATTAGTCAGTTAATAGCGGACGATGCTCCCTGAAAGTGGAAACGGTTGATGAGTGTGAGGCAAATTAGGGATAAGTAGTTTCACATTTTCGCACTATAATTGATACATAAACCTCTTTAACATTGTGCAAAAAGTAGTGCTAATTTAATCTATTAAACAATGAGAATTGTTCGTATTTTTGCCTCATATGAAGGAGATAAGAAATTTTTGCATTATTGCTCATATTGATCATGGCAAAAGCACGTTGGCTGACAGACTTTTGGAGTTTACGGATACTGTTTCAGGTCACGATATAAAAGCACAGGTGCTTGATGATATGGATATAGAACGTGAACGGGGTATTACGATAAAAAGCCATGCAATTCAGATGGATTATATCCATGAAAATGTGAAATATGTGTTGAATCTTATCGACACACCGGGCCATGTTGATTTTTCATACGAAGTGTCAAGATCAATAGCTGCCTGTGAAGGGGCGCTGCTTATTATTGATGCTTCTCAGGGAATTCAGGCGCAAACAATTTCTAACCTTTATCTTGCCCTTGAAAATGACCTTGAGATAATTCCTGTGCTTAACAAAATGGATTTGGATAATGCAATGCCTGATGAAGTTAAAGATCAGATTGTTGATATGATTGGGTGCGACTACGATGACATTATTGAAGCAAGTGGCAAAACAGGTTATGGTGTTGATAAAATACTTGCAGCTATTATTGATAAAGTACCACCACCCACCGGCAAACCTGAGGCACCTCTTCAGGCATTAATATTCGACTCAGTATTTAATTCGTTTCGTGGTATAATAGCTTATTTCCGGATTTTCAATGGTGAAATAAGAAAAGGCGATAAAGTGAAGTTTTTTAATACTGGTAAAGAATACGAAGCCAATGAAATTGGAGTATTACGATTAAAACAAGAACCACGCAGTGTATTAAAAACAGGTGATGTTGGATATATTATTTCAGGTATAAAAACCTCAAAAGAGGTTAAAGTCGGCGATACTATCACCCATTCGGCAACTCCATGCAATAAAGCGATTGAAGGGTTTGAGAACGTTAAACCAATGGTTTTTGCAGGCCTCTACCCTACCGATCCTGAAGAATATGAAGAACTCAGGGCATCGATTGAAAAACTTCAGTTAAACGATGCCTCACTAACTTTTGAACCCGAATCATCGATGGCACTGGGCTTCGGTTTTAGATGTGGATTTTTGGGGCTGCTTCACATGGAAATCATTCAGGAAAGATTAGACCGTGAGTTTGACATGAATGTTATAACAACCATGCCCAACGTTTCATATCGTGTAATAACTAATAAAAATGTGGCTATTGAAGTTCATAATCCATCGGGATTACCCGAACAAAAATATATTGATCATATTGAAGAACCATATATTAAAGCCCAGGTAATAACACGTACTGATTATATCGGTCCTATAATTAAACTTTGCCTTGACAAAAGAGGGGAACTTAAAAACCAGATTTATTTAACTACAAGCCGTGTTGAGTTAACTGTTGATATGCCTTTGGGTGAGATTGTTTTCGACTTTTACGACAAACTTAAAAGTATATCAAAGGGATATGCTTCGTTTGATTATCACATTACCGGATATAGACCTGCTAAACTGATTAAGTTGGATATATTGCTAAATGGCGAACCTGTAGATGCTCTTTCATCATTAAATCATGTTGATAATGCATATGATCTTGGCAGAAGAATATGTGTAAAATTAAAAGATCTCATCCCTCGTCAACAATTCGACATTGCAATACAAGCAGCAATTGGGGCTAAAATTATTGCCCGCGAAACAATAAAAGCTCTTCGTAAAGATGTTACTGCTAAATGTTACGGAGGTGATATCACCCGTAAACGTAAACTTCTCGAAAAGCAAAAGAAAGGTAAGAAACGTATGCGTCAGGTTGGCAACGTTGAAGTTCCTCAACAGGCATTTTTGGTGGTGTTGAAGTTGAATGACTAATAGCGAATAGTGATTAGAACCATCTAATTTTTTTACTTTCTTTGTAACATTCTTATACTTACTACCGTCTCATAAAAATATGAGAGATTATTACGCGCAAAAATGACGATAAGTGAATATAATAATTGTGTTGACGAATTCTCAGATGGCGTTTACAGATTTATATTGAAAAACCTGAGGGAAACAGAAATTTCACACGATATAGTTCAGGAGTCGTTTATGAAGATGTGGATAAAACGCAAAGAAATAAACGCTGCCAAAGGAAAATCATACTTATTCACCACAGCCTATCATACATTGATTGATCATTTGCGAAAAAATAGTCGAAATATATCAATCGACAATGCAGAACACATACGTGATGAATCATATAGCAGCTATAATGATTTAAAGGAAATCCTTAATATAGCAGTAGAAAAACTTCCTGAGGTACAGCGATCAGTACTAATGCTACGTGATTATGAAGGTTATTCGTATCAGGAAATTGGAGAAATTACAAACCTGAGTGAATCGCAGGTAAAGGTTTATATATACCGTGCCAGATTATTTTTAAAGAAGTTTATTGTTAGCCCGGAATTTGTTTTGTAAGAGTGAATAAAAATATTGACATAAACTTATCTAATTACGAAACTTTCGTAATTGACTATCTCGATGGCAAACTTAATGCCATTGCGACGGCCTGTTTCATTACATTTTTAGAAAACAATCCTGACATAAAGGAAGAAATTGTTGGATTAAAAGATATTATGCTTAATCCTGATGAATCAAGTTTTGCTGATAAAAACAAACTAAAAAGAAAGCCTGTTATTTCTGTTGGTGATATTAATGAGGATAATTATGAAGAATTTTTTATAGCCAGTTATGAGAGTGATTTAAATGAATCGCAAAAGAAATTATTACTACAGTTTCTTGATAAAAACCCGAATCTGAATAAGGAGTTTAACCTTCATAGCCATTTGCACCTGGCGCCGTCTTTTGATATTGTTTTTTCTGATAAGGAACTATTAAAACACAAATCTAAATTAGTGCCAATTTGGTATTCTTCTGCAGCAGCGATAATTATTTTGTTTGCAGGGTACTGGTTTATTTTTAATCAACAATCTCCAAATTTTAGAGAGGAGTTTATGGCCATCAACAAAATAGCACCAAAAACAATCACAACTTCCTTATCATCAGCTACAGTTAAACAATATGAAACAGAAGAAAGACAAATTTCAATAATTCAACTTTCAGAAAATGATTTTTCAAACATAGTTCATGAAGAGATCCGGGTCGCGTACCTTGAGAGCAAAAGTATCAACGGACAATTAGTAGATGCAAATGATTTTACTCCACTTGCTCAACTCCAAAACAGTGGGTCTTCATCAATTAACCGATTTGAAAACAGTAAGCATGAAATTGTTCCAACAACCATAAATACTAACAAAAGCCTAATTGCCAGTGTTTTCAAAAATCAGTACGGAAAGCTACTATCAAACCTTGGGCTTAAAAGACCAAAGGGTAATAAATCTTCCGACCCAACATATATAAAAGTACTTGATAAGGGGATATTGGTTTTTAATACTGTAACAGGTAGCGAAACATCAACGATTAAAACATATAACCGGAATGGTGATCTCACCAGTTACCAAATTGAAGGTCAGGAAGTACTATTAAGTAGAAATTTCGGTGGCGGATCATCACAATAAATTATTATGCTCAAACTCTCCTATTCAAATTCCTCAATAAATTTATCATCGATATAAATCCAGAATAATGGTTGCCATCTTTCAACTCCATTAAAATCAAGTCGGCGTGCAACCGGTGCTAAACCAATAATATTCTTATTAAAATCAAGGTTTTCAGGATTAATACTCCATTCCTCCAAAAATCTTAAACGGATTATATCTTCTTGAAGAATATTATAAATTATCAATGTGTCGAATAACTCGTATGGGGGCTCAGTTTTCATAAGTGTTACTACCATGGTATCAGCAAATATGTCCAATACTTCATCTTTACCAATTGGGTTATTGAAATAATCATAAGCTTGCCACTTACCTGATTTTGCCCCGTCAATAATTAAATCAACCAGACGTTCGCGCTGCGGCCCTACCAAATTTTGTATCCACCAGTCGTATTCGGGCTCAGGGCTTTTAATATTAACATCATACTGAATCTTTTCAGTAACCACCTCCATTTCACCACGTTGGCATGCTGTTTGCGCTACTACAAAAAAAATAACCAGGGTATAAAATCCGTATCTCATAATAATAACATTTTGACTCAAAGGTAAAAAATTGTTACCTTTATACCTTATTATTAACGTAAAAATGAAGAAATTGTTTTTAATATCAGTTACATGTTTATTAATTATCAATATCGTTGGTCAGGTTATACCTGAAGAAAGGCGCGTTGATTGGGAATCCGCTATTTTAAACATAAATTTTTACCAACCTGATATTCAAGTAAACGTTATGGATTTTGGAGCCATAGGCGATGGTATCACCAATGATCAACCTGCGGTCATGAATGCTATTTCATCACTGGCTGGCCAGGCTGGTTATGTTTATTTTCCACCCGGAAATTACCTTATAGAAGAACCGATTATCCTGCCCGACAGTTGTATATTAGTAGGTTCGGGTTCCGATTCATCAACTCTGGTGTTTGATATGGGAGAAAATGCTGTTAACTGTATCTCGATTTCAAAAACACAAACATATGATTTCGTGACCATAACGGGAGGATACTACAAAGATCATAACTTAATTACTGTTGCTGATGTAAGCTCATTTAGTGCAGGCGATTATGTAGAAATACGGCAGCAAAATGGTGCGTGGGATGTAGTTCCAATTTCATGGGCTGATTATTCCGTAGGGCAAATTACCAGGGTTATAGCTGTTATTGATAATAAACTGCTTTTGGAAAGTGCACTAAGAATTGATTACTCACCCGAGCTTAATCCCGAAATAAGGCCAATTATTCCGATTTCAAATGCAGGAATTAAATGCATTAAAATTAAACGTGTTGATGAATCCGTTGAAGGTGCCGGAGCAAACATTTATACAAATTTTGCCGCCAACTGCATGATAAGAGGCGTTGAAAGCGATTCGAGTGTTGGAAGTCATGTTTCGATAAACTCAAACATTAATATCCTTATCGACGGCTGCTATTTTCATCATGCATTTACATATGATGGTGTAGGAACCAGAGGATATGGGGTTACGCTAAATCATCATACCAGTGAATGCCTGATCACCAATAATGTGTTTAGATATTTACGCCACGCCATGATGGTAAAAACAGGTGCAAACGGTAATGTTTTCTCATATAATTATTCTATTGAGCCATATAGAACTGAACAAATACATGATGCATCTGGCGATATTTCTTTTCACGGCCATTATGCATATTCAAACCTTATGGAGGGAAACATTGCACAAAACATTGTAACCGATCATTACTGGGGACCATCGGGGCCACATAACACAATGTTCAGAAATCGTGCTGAATTATATGGTATAATTATGACTACAAGTGAGTTGCTTGAAACAAATGATCAGAATTATGTAGGTAACGAAGTAACTAACACTGAATTTTTGCATGGACTTTACGTTCTCACCGGTGAGGATCAATTTGAATATGGCAATAATGTTAAAGGTGAGATTATTCCGGCCGGAACAAATTACCTAAGTGATTCAAGTTATTATTTATCAGAACCTCCATATTTTTGGAATGACACTCTTGGTTGGCCTTCGGTGGGAATTCCAAACCAGATAGATGCAGGAACTATTCCGGCAAAGCTGAGATACGAGGCAGGTGGAATTATTACTGTCTGTCCCGATAGTTTGATTACTGCAGTTGATTACCGGATTATGTGTAATTCAAATTATTTCGAAACATGGCCAAATCCAGCTAAAAACTTCATAAATGTAAAACTGCCTGAAAGGCATCGTGGACAAATTAAGGTAAAGCTTACCAGCACAATTGGGAATACTGTACTTTTAACTGATATTGAATTAAATAATTCACAATCGTTTATAATTATAACTGATAGAGTTAAACCTGGCATATATTTGCTCACAATCATAGCATCAAATAAAATAATGAGTAAAAAAGTAATAATTGCAAAATAATCAATGAAAATAAAAGTCCCGACATTAATTATAGACCAACAAAAAGTTACCAGAAACCTAGCTAACATGGTTAGCAAGGTTGAAAGAAGCAGTACAATTTTCAGGCCTCATTTCAAAACGCATCAATCAGCTGAAATTGGAGAGCTTTTTAAACAAAATGGAATCAATTGCATTACTGTTTCATCAGTTTCAATGGCTTTATATTTTGCTGATTACGGGTGGAACGACATCACCATTGCTTTCCCTGTTAATATTCCGGAAATTGATGATATAAACGAATTAGCCAGCAGGGTAAATTTAAATATATTAGTAGAATCTCAATACACAGTAATTGTATTGAGTAGTTTTATTACTCATTCTTTAGGAATATTTATTAAAATTGATACTGGATATCACCGTACAGGATTGATACCAGATGACCCCGAATTAGATAAGATCATTCACTTACTTGACTCGCATAAACATCTTAATTTCAAAGGATTTCTTAGTCATGCAGGACACACTTACTCAGCCAAAGGGAAAAATGAGATTCTAAAGATAATGGAAGATAGCAAAGATATTCTTAACAAATTGAAACAAAATTACATTAAGCTATTTCCGAATATTATTATTTCATATGGTGACACACCATCATGCAGCATGACTGATAATTTAGCAGGATTTGATGAAATTCGTCCCGGTAATTTTGTTTATTATGATGTAATGCAATATCATATGGGATCATGCGCAATTGAAGATATAGCGATTGCAGTTGCCTGCCCTGTTGTTGCCGCTCATCCCCAAAGAAACGAACTCGTAATTTACGGAGGAGCTATTCATTTATCGAAAGAGTTTATTGCCGCAGATAATGATTTCAGGCTTTTTGGATACGTAGTTAATTTTACAAAAGACGGTTGGAGTGCGCCGATACCCGGAGCTTATGTATCATCTTTATCGCAGGAACATGGAATTATCAAAATGCCGGAGAAGGATTTGAAAAAGTTTAAACCCGGGGATATAATTGGAGTATTACCTATTCATTCCTGCTTAGCTGCAAACTTGCTGCGCTCCAATTATCTATTAGTTAAACAATAGTTGGTTTGAAAACCACACCCAAATTCTTTTTGCCATCAATTTTGATTATGAAGGGATTTTTAAATCTCACATGCCTTACAAGATTATTTTCAAAAACTGCCGGTTGTTTATCCAGAAAATCAATATCATAAAAACCATCGTCAATAAACGGGTTAACAGTAAAATACCCTACTCTGAAAGATGTTAAATTCTGAAAAAAGTGCGTTCCCTGACTCGGGTCGATACGATAATTTTCGAGCCCCGACTCAACTATTAACCTTGCGGCTGATATTTGCGACCAGTTAACAGGTATTCCGAGCCATGGATCGGCTGATCCCCATCTGCCCGGTCCTACCAGAATATAATTTGAATCCTGCTCAATAAATTTTTTATTCAGCTCATTTATATAACCACCAATATCTTTGGTTTTTGCCGGATCAAAATTTTGAGGGCGAACATACGCAATATCAAAAATATTATCAATAACACCGTTACCCAATGCCGATTTTGATATAATTAATGACCCATTGGTTTTCATTTCGTCCTCCGAAATAGTAATACTATCGTCTTTCGAAACAACCGGCCTGATTTGCAATAATTTAAAAAATATCTTTTCTCCTTTTGGAACATTCAGATCAACAGCAAATTCAATTTCTACCGGATTGCCCATTTCTTCTTCACCAAGCTTTAGCACTTTATCGATAACTGCGGCTATGGGGAAAGTATTATGTTTCAAAATGTTAGAGAAAGTAATTATTTTTTTACCTTTATAATTATATCCATCACGTATAACATTATCGTGCAGCACATAGGTTGATGCTATATCACGAATTGAATTATCCTCTTCTGCATCCTTAATTTTAAGCTTTAGCAGGCTTGCACAATCATTTGGTTGAGGTTCAAAAATTTTATTACTCAGGTCGAGGGCATAGAAATTCTTTTGTGTTTCTTTGATAGCCATTTCGGGAGTAGATATTTGAAGCACCTTCTTTGGATATTTAGGGCAGAACCTCAACGATAATCCTCCGTCTACTACATATTTACCAAGCCCTAACGCAATACTAACTGTTCCATCCTGAGGTTTTCCGGGGGCAAGCGGGTAATAATCGATTGATCGGGCAACTCCCGATATAGTAGGATAATACCTATCACCATACTTACTGCCAACAACTTCCTGTATTACTATTGCCATTTTTTCTTCGTCAATCACATTTGATGTAGCCTGCATATATGCTTTACTGTCGGCATAATACGCTGAGGCATAAACAGCTTTTATAGCAGTACGCATCATCATGAACATGCCATCAACATCATTCGGACGAAAAGGAATCATATAAGTATTATAAATACCGGCAAAAGGCTGGTAATGTGAATCCTCCAACAAACTAGACGACCTGATTGCAAGAGGACTTTCGATACTGCTGGCTATTTTATGAATATCAGCAAATACATGATCGGGCAAGCGGGCTTCTAAAAAATGTCTTAAGATTTCCTCATCACTAATATTATCGGATAGCGCAATTGTATGTAGCTTATTTATGTCCATAAACTCATCAAACATATCGGTTCCGATTACTACTGTTTTTGGAATGTTTATATCAACTTTATCAAAATAATTATAAAGATTGTTACGCTTAATTAACGAATCGAGGAAAGCCAACCCTCTGGCCTTACCTCCTACTGATCCTTGTCCGATGCGTGAAATGCTAAAATATTTATCGAATGTATCACGGTTAAAAGATGAAATCACGCCACGTGCTTTCGACATTCTAAACTGCGATATTGCATTAAAAATGAACGACCTTATTTCATTAATATCGTTAAAGTCGTCGCTTGTAAAATATCTGAATAACTCGGCAAGCGGAAACAATGCCCTTGCACGTAACCATTTTGAAAAATGATTTCGAACAATATGATAACGGAGGGAGGTTGCAGGTACAGTCAATATTTTTTCCTGAAGGGATTTAAGATCATGTGCCCTGGTTACAACTATACCCATTTTGGGGTCTTTAAAAACAAAATCGCCGAAAGCAAAGTACTCCTTAATGAATTCTCTGAGGTCGAATGTAAGCGTTTTTGAATTTTTGTCAAGAAACCCTACTCTAAGCTCCTTCGCCTTTTTAAATTTTTTAAAATCGGATGATTGAAGCAACAATGGAGTAAAAGGATTATCTTTTTTTATTAGCGTGCATAACTCAATTCCGGCATTTTTATCAATAATTCCATTTCTTGAATAAGCTATATCAGAAATAACACCCAGCAGATTTGATTTATATTTTTCATAAAAGCTGAAGGCTTCTTCATAATTTGTTGCGAGTAAAATTTTTGGCCTTCCCCTCATTCTCAACATTCGTTGATGCTCATTAAGGCCTTCGCTAACAAACGATTTCGACTGTTTAAAGATAATTTTGTACATTATTGGCAAATAGCTGGAATAAAACCTGATATTGTCTTCTACCAGAATTATTGCTTGTACGCCAACTTCAGCAACATCATTATCAACATTCATTTTGTCTTCAATAAGCTTAATTATTGCCAGCAATATATCGGCATTGCCCAGCCAACTGAAGATATAGTCGATAGAGCTATGGTCGATTTTTTCGATTTTAAGACTCACTGCTCTCGAGAAGGGCGTAAGTATTACAATAGGGATTTCAGGATATTTTGACTTGATATTATTGGCTAGCTCAAATGTTGACGATTTCTCGGCACTAAGCATTGAAATCACCAGATCAATTCTCTCTTCCTTTAACACAACAAAGGCTTCTGATTCGTTTGTTGCTTTTAAAAATTGTGGTGGATATCTAAGGTTAAGTGAGGTATATTCATGAAAAATCTGTTCATCTATCCTGCCATCTTCTTCAAGCATAAAAGCATCATATACACTGGAAATCAGTAAAACGTTATTTATCCTTTTTTTCATAAGATTGATAAACGATGTTTCGCTGAAATAAAAATTCTGACTCAGTATTTCTGCTTTTGAAGAAACCATAATTTGAAATTTGCTTACAAATGTAAATATTTCATTGGTGGATATTTATTCTTGAACTATAAATATTGTTTGATTAATAAGATTGAGGGCAAGCTAAAAGTTGAACCAATTAAGGAATTTTATGTTTAATAGCACCTCAGATTCAAACACAAGCAAAAGTTATATGGGCAACCAATATAAAACACTAATGAAACTCCCCGCCGCAAAGCAGTGGGGTATCTTAAATGAATTATTTTTGTTATTCGCCCCAAAGGGCGGGGAATAGTACACGAAGGAGATCCCTCGGCCTTGCTCGGGATCAATTCGACTAACAATTTTCAAGGCACTTCGTTTTTGAAATTTGAGTCCATTGATTTAAATTGGAAAAGAAACAGTAAAAGTGGAGCCTTCACCCTTTTTGCTTGCGACCTTGAGAACGCCATTATTATTTTTAACAAATTCATTTACAATAACTAAACCAAACCCAGTACCCTTTTCATTGTCCGTCCCCCTCCTAACTTCCGTACTACCCTTTCCGGCTAATACATTATCAATTTGGGTTTTAGTCATGCCAATACCAGAATCGGAAATTTTTACTTCAGCCAGTTCGTCAGTACTACTAATGGTGACTAAAATCTCACTTTCTGGATATGAAAATTTAATTGCATTTGAAATCAAATTCCTTATTGCAATACCCAATTGGTTTTTATCGACAAATATTGTAACAGGCTTATCGCTTGCTATCGTTATAATTATTGATTTCCTTATAGCCTGGTCTTTTAATAATTCAACCATTTCTTGAACTAATTTATTTAGTGAGATGAGTTCTGGACTGGGCTTTAATTGATGTTGTTGAATTCGTGCCCATGAAAGAAGGTTATCGATTAAAGCATATGTGGAATCCAGGGATGGTTTCAATGACGAAATAAGTGTAACAATCTCTTCATGTGATAGTTCATCAACCTGACTAACTATCAGATCAACTATAGATTTGTTGGTACCAATAGGGCCAATGAGATCATGAGCAATAATAGAAAAGAGTTTTTCTTTAGATTGGTTTGCTTCTTTAAGTTTAGTTTCAGAGTCACTTAGTGATTTCTGATTTTTTACCCTACTGCTAATATCACGAATAACTCCTTTTATACCCATTGGGGCATTATTTTCTTCAGAAAATATCATTTCAGCGGATAAAGAGCAGTGAAGAATATTTCCATCTTTTGTAGTTACCTGAGTATCATAATCATGAACTGAGTAATTTGATTCTAATTCAGCTCCTATCTTCTCCCAATCAGATATATAATTATCATATTTTTTTGATGTTACCCCTATTATCTCCTCACGTGTAAAACCTGTTAGTTTAGTAACCGATGGACTTATTTCTATTATTTTACCTCGTAAATCTGCTTGAAAATATATATCAGGAAATGCATTAAATATTTCTCTGAATCTCAATTCACTTTCTTTGATTAGCTCTTCATTTTTCTTTCTTTGAGTAATATCCCAAAAGTTTACTACAATACCATCAATAGCACCATCGCCGATTAGATTCTGTCCGTATGTTTGCACATAAACCCAACCATTTGTTTCAGTTTGCATTCTAAAATCGATGCTGCGAGGTTTTTTATCTTTTACAAGTGCTGCAAATTCTTTTTTTACAAATTCAATATCATCCGGATGAACAAATTCAAAAACGCTTTTACCAATGCGGGAATTTATTTCCCTGCCTACTTTTCTTTCATACGACGGACTAATATACTTGGCTTTGCCATCTTTACTTATTACAAAAATAAAATCTTCCGATCTCTCCAGTAGCTTTTCATAATATTGCTTTTGTTTATAAACAAGTCTTCTCGATCGGCGATATAATATATTAATGATTAACATAATTATTATCACCAATAAAGTAATAGCAATAATTATCATTAAATTTGTTCGGCGTTTTGTTTCATTTGTACTTTTTTCTTTTAAGCTGGTAATCTCCGACTTCTGTTTTTCATCATCATATTTAGCTTTAACCTCCAGTATGTGTTTACTTTTGGTAACAGAATAGGTGCTGTCGTACAAATTTCGATATTTAACAAGGTAATTGTATGAATTTTCATATTTACCCATTGCTGAGTAAATTTTGTGCAACAATTCATAAGAGGAAAGCATATTTTTAGAGATGTTTGATGATACAGCTATATCAAGGCTTTCAAGAGCATTTTTAAGTGCCAGTTTAAGTTCACCTTTCTTTAAATAAATATCTCCGATGCTTGCCAAGGGAGTAGCCCTTGATGGATAATTATTTCTGTTTGCAGTATTAATGCTTTTTGAGTAGTAGCTAATGGCAAGTACAGTATCTTTCAAATTTCGGTAACTATCTCCAATATTATTTAAACTAATTGCTACGCCTTCAGTATCATCAAGTTCCCTGTTTATTTCTAATGTGCGTTTAAAATACTCAAGTGCTTTATTGTATTCATGCGTTAAACTGTAAATATCACCTATATTATTTAAACATATTGATATCGCTTTCTTATCATTAAGTTTAGTACTAATTGCAAGTGCGCGGGCAGTATAATCATAGGCATCAGAAAAATTTTCATTGCGTGAAAAAATTATTCCAATATTTATTAGTGTAGAACTTAGGGCAGCACTGTCCTGCACTGATTCAAAAGCTCTTAAAGCACTATTCAGAGCATCAACAGCTTTCTGATAAAGTCCTAACTCTTCATAACAGTATCCAAGGTAAAAGTAAAATTTCCCTTCAGACCCTATTAATTCTAACGAATCAGAATAACTAACACCAATTAAAGCATAATTAATTGACTCTTTAAAATCATATAACTCAGTATAACCCCTACTAAGAAACTCGAGAGTTTCAATAATTCGTGTTTCATTTTTTATTTTTGAATATTTTGGAAAAGCATCTTTAAAATAAATTAATGCGCTATCGTATAACGAATGTTGAAAAAAAACAGTACCAAGCGTAAACTCCGATTCAGCTAAACAGTTATCAATTTTATTTAGAAAGGCTATTTGATTTGCTTTACGTGCAAAAGTTATACTTGAATTATAATCGTCAATATTAATTATCGCAGAATCACAAAGGTCGATTACCTCATTTGAATCAGATTTTTTTATTTCATTTGAGGAATCACTGAAAGCGCTATTCGTAACTAATAAAAGAGATAATATCAATATTGAAAAGATTAAATAAGTGTGGCGATAAGTACTGGTCATATTAGTGGGGAAAATAAATTTCTACGTACTAATGCTACAAAACTACTAAAAATAAAATTATCTTTGATATGATTTTATTTTACGATGATATTAATGAATACCTGTTTTTTTGTATCAGATCTTCACGGCTCTCATTCTCGCTACCAAAAACTATTCAGTGCAATTGAAAAAGAAAAGCCAAAGGCTGTTTTTTGGGGTGGTGATTTGCTGCCTTCCGGATTATTTGCACTAACATCAAAAAGTAAGACTACAGGTGATTTTATCAATGATGTTCTTTTTAGTGGATTTTCGAGTTTAAAAAAAACGCTTAAGAATAATTATCCCAGAGTATTTTTAATACTTGGAAATGATGATGGTAAAGGTGATGAGGATGACATAAAAAAAGGTGAACAACTTGGTTATTGGGAGTATATACATAACAAAAAGGTTACGTTTTCGGATTTTGATGTATATGGTTATTCATATGTACCACCAACGCCGTTTATCATAAAAGACTGGGAACGCTATGATGTTTCGCGATACACCGACCCTGGCTGCCTACCACCAGAAGAGGGGGCCTACTTTAAAAAAGTTGATAGAAAAAAAATAATCCATCAAACAATTCAAAAAGATTTAAAATTACTTGCCGGTGATAACAAACTGGAAAGGTCAATCTTTCTTTTCCATTCACCTCCGTACAAAACAAAACTCGACAGAGCTGCCTTGGATGGAAGAAAAATAGATCATGTTCCGCTTGATGTACATGTTGGGAGTATAGCTATTAGCAGGTTTATTGCAGAAAGGCACCCAATGATAACACTACACGGACATATTCATGAATCCGCAAGAATTACAGGACACTGGTATGAACAAATTGGAAACACAACAGCAATATCAGCAGCTCATGATGGAAATGAGCTTGCCCTTGTAAGGTTTAACCCTGATGATCCGAAGAGTAGTGAGCGCGAACTTATTTAATCTAAGAAGGCTGAGGCATTCCTATCACAAGAGGTCTTGCAGCATCAGTAACGGCGCCAATTTTAATGGCGTAACTAGTTTTGTTCGAAATATCCTCATCAGTAATAAAATGTACATCTAATAACCCATCGGTATTATAACCAGTTCTCTCAAAATTTACTTGGCCTAAACTAATACTCCAACCGTCTAACCATGAAATCAATTCATCATGCTGTTTATCAGTACCTCTAAAATGTACTAATAAATCAATATCGCTACCCGGACCTGCAGTAGCGTTTTTAGTGCTACCGAAAATATACAGTCCAACAACACCAAAGTGTTTTGCATCAAGTTTTGCTGCTAACTTTTCGGCCATGCGTAATCGCCAGCGCCAATGCCTGTCTTTATCAACTGTCAACGCAGGTTTTTTTTGCAATACTTCTTTTTTGAATCTACTTTCGTCAGGTTCCTCAATTATTCCGACGGCCAATTCTTTATCAGCATTCATATAAATATTAAGAACATTACCGATTGTAGCTGAAATATCAATTACCTTGATAACATTTTGCAAATGTGCAAGGTCAGGAACTAAAACAGGGAAAATGTTTTCAGAATTATTATAAAAGTCGTAGTTAAAAATGGTGTCGTTATCATCAGGATAAAGAGGTAAATATTTAATGTTTGCTTCAACTAAATCCTGAAAAAAATGCGTGCCAAATGACAAATCCGGAACATAATCTTTTTTCTTTTTTGCAATTTCGATGAGCATTGCTGTTTTATTTATTTCAGAATAGGTGATACTTACACCAAGTTTTATATCACCGCGGCTACCCCAACGCCCTGGGCCCATCAGTATGAATTGACGTTTTGGAAGAAGTTCATTTAGAAGGCCAATGGCTTTTCCTACGTTAAGCAAACTCTTGTGATCCGTTAATTCTGAATACTCGGAAGGGTCAACATAAACTACATGACTAATATCTGATACTGTTCCGTTAGTAATGTATTTATTAGCTGAAAATAATGCTGCATTTTTATCAAAATCAATAGGAATTTCAGCCGGTTCACTCTGGTATCCATAGCTTTGCGAACGACATTGCAATAAATAAAAATCCTTGCCATCATGAGCAAACTCAATGTCAACCGGATGACCATATCGCTTTTGAAGAATGCTGAGCATATCGTGAATTTCTTTTAAAAAAGTAGTTCTTTTAACCAACCCTTCAAAATTGGCTACAAAACTATCTTTCAAAAAATTCATACCAAGAGGCCGGGCAGGCTGAATAAAATTTTGCTTAAGAACAGAAACAACTCGGCTAATGGCCGGGTATTCTTTACCATAGCGCTTAAGAAGCATTTCAAGTTCAATTGTTTCAAAAGTGCCGGTATCAAGATTTATCACATCAATAAACCGTGGTGAGTAACTTATTATCTCATCAACTGTTACATTAACTCTAAGCCCCGGCTGACCCGGCGAAAGCAAAACCGGATAATCATTACTTAGGCGGTCAACGGCACGTGTGCCAAGTCCCGGAACAAGGCGTACAAGTCCGTCTTCAGGCTTAATTCGGCTCGACCACATATATTCGTTTTGGCTAAATGCCACACCGGCAAAGGATGGGAAAAAGTATGGTCCGGCTTTGGCACCTACAACTTCCTGAATCATTATGCCCATTTCTTCCTGATAGTCGAGCAAGTTATTCTGGGCTCTGTAATTTATTGGGTCGGGGCCAAAGGTAGAAGCATAAACTTCTGCAATAGCATCCATTAAATCAACCAGTCTCTCCTCCTTAGTGCCTTTATTAGCAATAAACAAACTCTTATACTTTCCGGCAAAAATTGCTCCAACACGATCTTCTAACAAGCTTGAACTTCGTATAATAAGTGGTACATCACCAAGATCTTCCAGCGCTGTTAACAACCCTTTTACAATTTCAGGAGAGAACAAAGAGTTTTTGAATACCTGTACAACATATGGATATTCCTGTCGTACCCTTCCTATCTCTTTGTATTTTTGTTCCATAATTTCCTCCAGGTTATTATAACTCATAAAATTTAACAGGCCATCAGAGGTTAGATACCATGTACGAGGTATTTTGATCTTTTTTAAAAGCTCATTTTCACTTACAGCATCTGCTAATATGTGTTTTGCAAGAAATAAACCGGCACTTTTTCCACCCAGCTTACCGTGACTATTAGTAGGGTAAATAATATGTTGCATTAATTCATTGAAACTGTCAATTTCTATAAAATCCTTTGCTATTGCTATAAATACCGACTGATCGGAAAGGAGTCTTCGAATTAAAGCAACCTTGAGGCTTTTTTCGCGTGGCCCCGACAATTCTAACATATGAGGTATCAAATGATGGTATCGTTCGATGGCCGTGCTAATATTTGCAAGTGTTGAACCCGAATTTTCCATTACTTCGGTTAAAAATCCTGATTTATCTTCTTTTGTCCATTTTTGTATTGTTTCTAGAATTCTCTTTTCGTCCATATGCCTTCCAGCTACCTCAAATATCTCATACGACAAGGCCATCATATCACTATCAGCTTGGCGCTGATATGGTTTATTTACTTCAGTTAATAAGCTACCACCTTCATTCTTAAACACAGGGCTAAACCTTTCCAACAACTGATCAGCCTCATTTACACCTGTCCAACAAAGGTAATTTACCATCTTACGGGAAAGCCTGACAAGTAATTTTGGGTCTGTTTGCTTGAGCATATCCAATACAACCCACCAATCTCTTTTTTCGCCGTTCTTTTTTTGTTTTTCAAATACAGATTTTAATTTACCATGCAATATTTGCAACCCAATTCGCTCTGCTATATTATCAATCAGCTTTCGTTCTTCCTTTAAAAATGGGCCATCATCAGCATCAGGCCTTTCTTCAGTATAGTACACCTTGATATTTCCAACAATCTCATCCTGAACTAATATATCAGCGCTAAGCACCCACTCAGTTTCTTTAAAGTTGCTTGTGCAATGAGTTCCCTGGGGGCATGTCATTTTCACCACACAAATATCGGGATATTGGAAACCTGGCGAAATTGCGTCACTAATTTCTTTACAGTTTTCATCATTTATACTGTCGGTTTTGTTTAGAAGCTCCTGAATTTTGTAAAGACAATTGAGCTCTTTGGCTCGTTCTTTTAGCTCAATAATAATTTTATCCAGATGTTTATTATCAGTCATAACAGTTGATTTATGATTTACAGATTATCCCACGCCCACTTCTTCCATCTACTTTAACATGAATGGGATCTTGGAGTTTAACATGTCTAATCAAGTCGGTTTCTTTTACAGCTTCCTGATTATCTAACCAATTCCAATCAATGGGAAATTCACCTGAATAAGGCACAGAAAAATATAACACACCAAGTCCGGTAACGTTATGAAAAAAGTGAGAACCCTGGCTCAATTCTGAGTTCATTCCGGTTAATGGGGCTTCAACAATAACTTTTGCCCCCGAAATTTGCCCCCAGTTAACAGGTATCCCCGCCCAGGCATCGGATGTACCCCACCTTCCGTAACCCATTAGTAAATATGGTCGGTTTTCAGAAATTAATAATTCGTTAACTTTTTCGAGTTCGGCAGCAATTTTATAAGTTAATGCAGCATCAAACTTGTTGGATTTAACATAAATGATATCAGTAATCAGTTTATTGGTTCCGTTACCAAGAACTCCTGTTGAGGAGCACAAAATATTGTCGCCTTTTAGTTCATCCAATTCAACCTTAACTTCTTCGGTTGACACAACCATAGGTCTAACCTGCAAGAAACCAAACCGATGCGGTTTATCATTATTAAATGTCATTGCAAATTCAACTTCAACAGTGGCACCTACGGCTTTTTCGCATATCTTGAGCATTTCTGATATCAGATCGACCAATGGAATATTATTTAAACGTAGAATTGGCGCAAAGTTTAATACCCGTGGCCCTTTTTTACCAATGCCGGTTATTACCGTGCCTGAATTACTATCAAGAGTAGATGCAATATATTTAAGTGTATTGTCTTTTTCAGCAATGAAAATGTTGTCGTTTGCCATATACTCTGTTTCGTTAACCGGATCGTAAGCCGGAGCTCGACCCATATTAACTGACCAGAAATCGTTTTGAGTGTTTTTAAGCATGTCGCTAACCGACCCGAAAGGAGGATCGGCTTTTGGAAAAGTAGGACAAAACGACCATGAAACACCTCCATCAACTATTGTCTTGCCCAAACCTAATGCAAGGTTAATAATACCATCTTTTGGAGAGGCATTTCCAAATGCATAAAAGTTATATGACCGAGCAACTCCTGATAATTCGGGATAGTACCTGCTTTCATGCTTTTTACCTATTACTTCCTGAATAATTACGGCCATTTTCTCATCCTCAGTACTATGAGTAGTGGCTTTCATATAATCTTTTGCTGCTTTAAAATATGTTGAAGCATAAACATATTTAATTGCTTCAACAAGCTTATTAAACCTTCCGGTTGCATCCGGCTGATTATTTGGAGTCATTTTAGTGCCATAAATTCCGGCAAATGGCTCGTGTTGAGCATCTTCAAGCATGCTCGACGAGCGCACAGCCAGTGGAGTATGCACCTGTGATATTAATGATCTTAAATCACCAAGTACCTCGAAGGGCAGACTTGCTTTTTGAAATGCGTGTGCTATTCGTCCATCGGAGATGTTGGAAAGAGCAATCTCGAAAAGTTTGTTGCGTTTAATAAAGGCATCAAATACGTCGGTGCGTATGACCGTCATAGCAGGAATATCAACAAAAATACCCGGATATTTTTCAGGTTTAATTTCACGCTTTAATACATCATCAATATCAATAAGACCTTGTGCTTTTCCTCCCATCGAACCATCGCCGATGTATGTTATTCTTTTATCAGAATTTAAAAAAGAACTTCGGTTAAAAGGCACTATTTTTTTTTTGTCGACCATTTTAGTTGATTATTGTTGATGTATTATTTTTATTGTGTATTAACATGAAAACTTAAACAAAAACAAGAAACACCCACTCCACAACCTTAAACCCACCCCCTATCGTGGCATGCTCTTGCTACCTTGTCAACTGATATCACATATGCAGCATCCCTCATATTTAGATTGTTATCCTTTGCAAAATCGCTTACTGCAATAAATGCCGAGGTCATTTTTACATCGAGTTTACTTAGTACTTCATCTTTTTCCCAATAATAATTCATATTACTTTGAACCTGTTCAAAATAACTACAGGTAACACCACCAGCGTTAGCAAGAAAATCAGGTATAACAAAAATATTACGGTCATTAATTATATCAGATGCTTCCGGAGAAGTTGGACCATTAGCACCTTCCGCAATAATTTTTACCCGATTGCTAATTTTATTAACATTTTCGAGTGTTATTTGATTTTCAATAGCGGCAGGAATAAGTATGTCAACATTCTGCTCAAGCCATGCGTCGCCAGGAAGTATTTCATAACCAAGATCTATTGCTTTGTTTTTAATTATCCCGCCAAAATTATCTGTGATCGACTTTAACTCATCAAGATCAATTCCTGAATCTTTTTTATAAGAATAACTGGTCAGATCCTCCTGATTCCATGACGAAACACAAATTACCTTTCCTCCTATTTGAGTAAATAACTCAATAGCGTATTGCGATACATTACCGAAACCCTGTAGGCTGGCAATCGTGTTTGAAGGTAAAGTATCAAGTTCTTTTAGTGCTTCTCTAACCATAATAATAACACCATAACCAGTGGCTTCGGTACGCCCCTGCGACCCTCCCATACCAACCGGTTTACCTGTAATTGTACCTGGAGCTCTCTTTCCTGAAAGCACTTCATATTCATCAAGCATCCAAAGCATGTGTTTAGAGTTAGTCATTATATCGGGAGCAGGGATATCAGTTTCGGGGCCAATATTTTTATACACCTGCCTGATCCAACCTCTGCAAAGCCGCTCCTGCTCAAGTTCGCTTAAATCATGCGGATCACAAATTACACCACCTTTTCCGCCACCGAGAGGCAAATCAGCAACGGCTGTTTTCCAGGTCATCCACATTGATAAGGCGCGCACTGTATCAGCTGTTTCCTGGGGATGAAATCGAACCCCTCCCTTTGCAGGACCACGGGCATCGTTATGTTGTATCCGATATCCTTTAAAAACCTTTACTGTACCATCATCGAGGCGAACTGGAATAGAAAAATGATGTTCACGCATGGGGTTCCTCAGAAGATCTCGCGTTGCCTGATCTAAATCGAGCATATCTGCAGCACGATCGAATTGCTTTTGTGCGTTCTCAAATGGGTTGTATGAAGTATTATTCATTTAATCAATTATTAAAATTTTACATCAGAAAAATAGTTTAAACCTAAGTTCATAGCCAGTTATAATCTGGCGTAAATTTATGAAATAACTGATTAATGGATTCACAATAAAAATTAATAATTTCCATTTTTTTAATGTGATCTCAAATAAATAGTAGAATTAGGCTTCTCAACCCGCTGAGAGTTTTCCTCTCCTACCGTCGAGGAAAATCCACTCAGCGGGTTTTAACACAAGTCCTTAGTCATTTTGAACGTAGTGAAGCCCGTCTGCAATGCGTGCTTATATTTCAATTAGTGTTAGTAATGTCACGCATTGCAAATGCGCGCCAGTGTAGGTGTTAGTTTGTCATGTATGGCAAATGCGCGCCAGTGGATGTATTATATTAACTATAATCGCTGAAATATTTCATAAATTGAATACGCTCGTAAACGTTATTATTGGTGGTTTTGGTTTGGCTAAGTTTGCCGCGAAACTGATCCACATAATTATAGCCCTTTTGTTCCATCCAGTCGTTAACGAAATTCAACATTGTAACAATTGCTTCAGGGCTATGCTTATAAATAGCAGATGTAACCTGAGTTACTTTGGCTCCGGCCAGAATTTGTTTTATAATTGCTTCTCCATCATGAATACCTGTTGATGCAGCAAGATCAAACTTAACACGCTTTGCCATAATCGCAATCCATCTCAGCGAAGTTGCAATATCGGTTGGTGTGCTAAAAACCTCTGCATGTGATACTTTTTCATTATCGATATTAATATCGGGATTTGAAAATTTGTTAAACAAAACAACACCAGCAGCACCGTTTTCTTCAAGATTAGTTATCACCTTGCCCAAATTAGCAAAAAACGGGCTAATTTTTACAGAAACAGGAATCCTAACAACATTTTTAACCTTTTTAACAATGGTGTAATACATGTTTTCATTCGCATCACAATCGTTGTCCATATTAAATGGCATAACAAAAATATTGAGTTCAATTGCGTCAGCACCGGCATCTTCAATTTGTTTTGCAAAACCTGTCCATTCCATATCAGATATTGCATTAATGCTTGCAATTACAGGTATTGAAACTTTATTTTTTGAGTTTCTGATAAGCGTGATATAATTACTTAGTTCTTTTTCTTTAACATGAACGTCGATATAATCAAGAGTTTCTGAGTAATCAGAATATATCATTTTATCCTCTTGTGCTTTTTTGAGACTATGATCTGCTTCCAACAAAATTTGTTCTTCAAATAGTGATTTAAGAACAACTGCGCCTGCACCGTTTTTTTCAAGCTCAACAATTTTCTCAACTGAATCGGTAAGGCCTGAGCTTCCTATAACGATAGGATTTTTGAGCGTGAGGCCAAGATATTTTGTACTTAAGTCTGGCATATCTAATGTGTTATTTGTGTCAAATTAATATTAATTAGTTTTAATCTTACCCTGTATATACTGATGCATACCTGCTGCAGCCTTACGGCCATCACCCATAGCAAGGATAACAGTAGCACCGCCTCTTACAATATCGCCACCGGCAAACAAATCAGGAACTGATGATTGCATAGTCTCTTCGTTTACAACGATGGTCCCCCATCTGGTTACTTCTAATTCGGGTAAACATGCAGGAATTAAAGGGTTAGGCGAAACACCAACAGCCACAACAACGGTGTCAACATCAATAATAAACTCCGATCCTTCAATAGGAATTGGTCTGCGGCGTCCCGAGGAATCTGGTTCGCCGAGTTCCATTTTCTGAATTTTCATACTATTGACACGACCATCCGCATCGGCATAATATTCAAGTGGATTATGAAGGTTCATAAACTCGATACTTTCTTCCTTAGCATGTATTACTTCTTCAACTCTTGCAGGCATTTCCTCTTCCGACCGACGGTATATAATTATTGATCTTTCGGCACCGAGCCTTTTAGAGGTACGTACCGAATCCATTGCAGTGTTTCCACCTCCGATCACGGCTACTAAATTACCACTTATAACAGGAGTATCAAATTCAGGGTTGGCTGCATTCATTAAGTTAACTCGCGTTAAATATTCGTTTGATGAAAATATGCCATTATAATTCTCACCAGGAATATTCATAAAATTTGGTAAACCTGCACCTGATCCTACAAAGAAAGCTTCAAATCCATCATTTCTCAGATCATCGAAGGATGATGTTTTTCCAACAATAAAGTTAGTTATGAATTTAACTCCCATTGCACGCAGGTTATCAATCTCGAAATCAACAATTTCATTTGGCAACCTAAATTCGGGAATTCCATATTTTAGTACGCCACCAATTTCGTGAAGAGCTTCAAAAACAGTTACATCGTAACCAAATTTCGCAAGATCGCCGGCAACGGCTAACCCAGCAGGGCCCGATCCAATAACTGCTACTTTTATATTATTTGATTCGGCACATTCGGGAACTGAAGCACTACCACTTTCTCTTTCATAATCAGCGGCGAACCTTTCCAGGAATCCAATAGCAACAGGTGTTGCATCCATTTTTACGGTGTAGTAACATTTAATTTCGCATTGCTTTTCCTGGGGACAAACTCGTCCGCATACTGCTGGTAGTCCATTAGTTTCTTTAAGAACGGCAGCTGCCCCAAGAATATCTTTAGATTCGATTTTCTTAATGAACTTCGGAATATTAATTCCAACCGGACAACCTGTCATACAAGTAGGATCAGGACAATCGATACAGCGTTGAGCCTCTGCAACAGCCTGGTCAAAAGTAAGGCCGGTATTTACTTCTACATTACTTTTGTTTCTAATATCAGGATCTTCTTCTGGCATTTTAGCGCGAACCTTAGCTATACGTTCCTTTGTTTTGATGCTTTTTCTAATTTCCGCTCTCCACTCCTGTTGTCTTTCGGCTTTTAGATATTCTGCTATATTTTCCATTTATGCAACTGTTTCGACTGTTTCTAAATATTTTTGATAAGACTTGTGTTCTATATCTTTATAAGCTCCAAGGCGCATTAACATCTGATCAAAGTCAACCTCATGTGCATCAAACTCAGGACCATCAACACATACAAACTTAGTTTTTCCGCCAACACTTACACGACAAGCACCACACATCCCTGTGCCATCAACCATAATTGTATTAAGACTTGCCAGAGTAGGAATATTATATTTCTTAGTTGTAAGGGCTGCAAATTTCATCATAATAGCAGGTCCGATAGTTACAGCAAGATCAACTTTTTCACGATTAATTACTTCTTCCATGCCTGCTGTTACAAGTCCCTTTTTACCTGATGACCCATCATCAGTCATAACAATTACTTCATCAGAAAACTCTCGCATTTGTTCTTCAAGTATAACAAGGTCTTTATTTCGGGCAGCAAGAACAGTAATCACTCGGTTACCGGCTTTTTTAAACCCCTCAACTATTGGCAACAAAGGAGCAACGCCAACACCACCACCGGCACAAAGTACTGTACCAACTTTTTCAATATGTGTTGCCTGACCTAGTGGACCTACAACATCGGTTACTTCATCACCAACCTCTAATGCTGACAATTTTGCAGACGTAACCCCTACCTGCTGTACAACAAGTGTGATTGTTCCTTTTTCAATATCCGAACCCGCAATTGTTAGTGGCACTCTTTCACCTTTTTCACCAATTTTTATTATTACAAAATGTCCAGGTTTTCGCGACCTTGCAATTTCAGGAGCATCAAGAACAATCTTAACTACATTCTTTGAAAAAAACTCCTTTTCAAGTATTTTGCTCATATTAATTAATTTATTATTTAGCTTTTTTGATAATAAACAGATCAGCAGCGTTAATTATTTCGCTAATATTTATGAAATTAACTCAAGTATTATGCTGAAATTTTAGCCGGTAAAAATAGTAAATAAACTATGGCATAATTTGTTAACAGAAAGGCTTTTGCAGTACTATCAGTAAATCAATTGATTAAACCATTAATTTATAATAAATCTAATTTTTAAATAGTTAATACTGAAAGTATTAATGGCACAATTGAGGATTTTCATAGGGTCAAAAAAAAAGACGATAGATTCAAGTTTGGTTTACGTCGCATAATAACTTAGCATTACCTACTTCAAAAAAAAATCGCAATGCTCAAGATGTTTTGTGATTTATTTATATTTGTTTACAGATTATATAAATTTAAAAGAAAGTAATGAAACATTTGAATTCAAAAAGATTGACTTACCTGATTTATATGTTTAGTGTCATCGTTGTAATATTCTTGATTTTCAATATTATAATCACTTATCTGATACATAGCCAACTAGGAGAAATGGCCTCCAAACCCGGACGTTGGCCTGCCGGATCTTATATTTATGATAAGGAAATAGGTTTTGATTTTGCTCCCTGTATTTCAGATTATATTCAGGATAGTAGCTTTTACGTTAAAAGTCATCAGATGGGGTACAGGATTGGTGAAAATGAGGATGCAGTTTCATTTCGTCCAGGAGGAATTTTATCGTTGGGTTGTTCGTTAACTTACGGTGACGAGGTAGATAGCGAGGAAACATTTACACAGGTGATTGCAGACAGTTTAGAAATACCGGCATATAATTATGGAATTTCCTCATTTTCGTATGTACACGCTTTACTGAAGGCACAGAAGCTTAAAGATGAGGGGTTACTCGATAAATTAAAACCAAAATACATAATTCTGGGATGCTGGCAGGGTTTACTCAACAGGTCCAGAACTCCATTTCCTCCAATCGCCTCAAAAAATGTTCCATTAACTGCTGCTTATCTTGCCAAGGATGAAAGCGGTATTAAAATAAATTACCCTTTGAGCACTCGACATGTTTTTGAATTAGTGACTATGTACCGCAAGGAAGGGACTGATTTGAGTTTAAGAAAATTTGTAAAAATATTCATGTCAGTTCCCCGATTCGTATATATTTATCTGAAAAATAACCGTTTGTTTCAAAAAATGAGAGACATTAAATCAAGCAACAAGGTTTCAGATTTTGATGTATATGATTTTTATTTTACTGGAATAGAAAACCTATTTTCTGCGTCCCAAGCGAAGATTATCGTTCTTTTTATGCCAAATAATGCCAAGGATCAACCGGATGAAGATTTATTTAAAGCCCTGGCAAAACATCCTGATATTACTTTTATAAACGGACTTCGGGCAGTTAAAAAGTATGGTGTTTCAACTCACGATTATCAGGGCAAACACCCACAACCTGCAGCTCACAGGGCATATGCGTTAGAAACATTAAGCCGGATAAAATAAAAAAGTAACATCCAAAGCCAACGTTGATTAGTTAAACACGGATTAGTCCAATTTAAATTCTTCCTGCCAAATTGAATCATTAATTAAACTACCCTGTTGATTTTTTTCAAATAAATAATTGCCAATCACCAGATAATCCATTTCCGTTCTCATAAAACATCTGAACGCCTCATCAGGAGTGCAAACAATTGGTTCTCCGCGAACATTAAAACTTGTATTTACAACAACTCCATAACCGGTTTGTTTTTTAAACTCATTAATAAGCTTCCAGTATTGAGGATTTGTATTTTTATTTACACTTTGTATCCTTGCCGAATAATCAATATGTGTAATTGCAGGTATATCCGAACGGATTTGGTACAACCTGTCGTAAAGTTCCATTTCGTTATACCCTTCGGGCAATGTAAGCAGTCTTTCTTTATTAACCGGAATTACAAGAAGCATATAAGGTGAAGAGGTATCTAAAACAAAATATTCCTTTATATCCTCCTCTAATACTGAAGGTGCAAAAGGCCGAAACCCTTCCCGATATTTTATTTTAAGATTCATTTTCTTTTGCATTTCAGGGTTTCTGGCATCGCCAAGAATACTTCTATTACCCAACGCACGGGGACCATATTCCATTCTCCCCTGAAACCATCCTACAACATTACCCTCAGAAATTTTAGATGCCGCAACTTCAATTAATTCATTAAAGTTGTTAAAATATTCATATTGAGCATTATATTTCCTTATTACACTTCTGGTACTTTTTTCATCAAATTCGGGGCCCAGATAGGCACCCTTCATTGCATCAGGATTTTTGTTTACAATTCTTTTTTCTCCTTTCCATAAATACCAACCTAAGTAAGCAGCACCTAAGGCTCCTCCGGCATCACCGGCAGCAGGTTGAATCCAAATATCCTTAAATAATCCTGATTCTATTATTTTTCCATTGGCAACGCTATTTAACACAACTCCGCCAGCCATAACCAGGTAATCGCTTTTTGTTAACCCTTTAGCTGTTTTCGCCAGTTTTAAAACAATTTCTTCAGTAACCTGCTGAATGGCTAATGCCAGGTTCATGTATGGCTGTGTTATTTCCGATTCTGTATTTCGGGGAGGCAATCCGAATAATTTCGTCCATTTCTTATCATCGGTCATTTTTAAACCGGTAGCAAACCCGAAATACTTCATATTAAGTAAAATCGACCCGTCTTCCCTAATATCAACCAATTCATGTAATATTTTCTCCTTATATTCCCTGGTTTGCACAGAATCATTATCCCCATAAGGAGCTAAACCCATTAACTTATATTCTCCACTATTTACTCTAAAGCCTGTATAATATGTAAATGCCGAATAAAGCAACCCTATTGAATGTGGGAAATGCAGTTCTTTTAGTATAGTAATTTCATTATCTTTTCCATAGCCAATTGTAGAGGTAGCCCATTCACCAACTCCGTCGATAGTTAAAATTGCCGCTTCTTCGAAAGGAGAAGGATAAAAAGCACTTGCAGCATGAGATAAATGATGTTCGGGAAATAAAATACGAATTTTTGCTTTCCCCAGTTTGGCAAGTTCTTCGTTAAGCATTTTTTTCATGAATAGTTTTTCCTTTATCCAAACCGGAACTGTGGAAAGAAAGCTAATTAATCCTTTTGGTGCAAAAGCATGATAGGTTTCAAGTAATCTTTCAAATTTAATAAATGGTTTATCGTAAAATGAAATAGCTGTTAAATCCTTGTATTCAATTCCGGCTTCAGTAAGCACATATTTTGCAGCATTTATTGGAAACGAAGAATCATGCTTTTTCCTTGTGAATCTTTCTTCCTGGGCAGCGGCTATTATTTCTCCATCAATAATTAATGCAGCCGCACTGTCGTGATAGTAAGCTGAAATACCTAAAATTGCTGTTGACATATAATAAAAAATTGATAGTTAAAATATTGTATAAATAAATGGAGCTATTGCTGAACCACTGGTAAATACAATTAACACCCCAAATAATAGTAGTACAATAATTAGTGGTAACAACCAAAATTTTTTTCGTACTTTTAAAAATGCCCATAAGTCGGTTAAGAATTCCATACACTAAAAAATAAATTTAATTAATACGGTTTTTCAATATCTTTTGAAGAGAAATTATAATTCCGCATCTTCATAACTGAGTTACTACTTTTTTTAAAATCAGATAATTGTAATGAATCTTTACCCAAAAGTCTTCTGAATAATCCAACAGGAATAACCATAATGATATACACAATTGTTAGAATAATTTTTGAAATAACCGTTCCTAATAATTGAGAAATGCCAAGCCAGATAATAGCAAAAAAATAAAAAAACATTGGAAATATCATATTAATTACCAAAACAGGAATCGCTATTTTATAGTACAAATTGTTTTGTGCAAATAGTCCGACCAAAAGCAGTATCAGCACAATAGCCATGCCTGTATCTGATGCTTGTTTTTTTGAAATTTTTGTTGGGAAGTATTTTCCCGTTTTTTCTGAACTCATAAATGAAGTTTTTGATATTTTCAAATGTAAAGCTTTTTATTAATCGCTAATAAATAATCTGCTACTTTTGCGCTTCAAATGATAATATCAAAAGGAAATATTGTTTTCAGAAGATTGGTGCACGAAGATATTGAGTTGGTACGTAACTGGCGAAACTCATCTCAGGTAAGCCAATTTATGGAATATCGGGATTATATTACTCCGGAAATGCAGGAAAAGTGGTTTAAGTCGGTGAATAACAACCACAATCTGTATTTCGTAATTGAATATAAAAATGAAAAGATTGGCCTGATAAACGGTAAGTATATCGATTGGGAAAAAAGAAGTATGGAAACCGGCATTTTTATCTGGGATAAAAAATATCTGAATACACATATACCTCTTCTGGCTGTATTAATTTTTGGCGAATTGGGTATAATGACATTTGGTTTAACGGCATACGCTCACATATTAAAAACCAACCACAGGGCAAAACGCTATAACAGGTTGTTGGGCTTTAGGTTATGCGAAGGACAAGAGGATGTGGAAAACCAGCTTTACGTTATGACGAAAGAGTCGTACTTTAAAAAAGCAAAGTTTATCCGAGGTGCATTTCTCAAATTAACAAGTAATGAAAATACTGTTCTTAAATTTGAACAACACGATTATTATAGCGACTTTGCTGATTTCCTTTATGATAAACTAAACGATGACAAAATAGAACGTGTAGAAAAAAATGATGGATTAAAAACGTTATATTTTAAGTCATTTAAGGAGCTATAATACTTAATGATAGTTGGTGAAACAAACTACACAAAAAATTGAACCATAAAAATATTTAATTTCGCAACCGGAAGTGAACTAATCCATTTTTACCAGTGAAAATACCGTTTAACAAACCCTGGTTTACAGGAAAAGAGATTCAAAATATTACGAGTGCAGCCTCATTTGGTCATATATCTGGTAACGGAATATATACTAAAAAGTGCCATTCTTTTTTTGAAGAAAATTACGGTTTCCGAAAAACTTTTCTCACAACATCATGCACCGACGCCATAGAGATGGCAGCATTATTAATGGAAATAAAAAAAGGCGATGAAGTTATTATGCCATCCTACACTTTTGTTTCAACAACCAGTCCGTTTATATTACAAGGAGCAAAAATTGTTTTTGCCGACAGTTTGAGTGATCACCCAAATATTGATCTTGATGACGCTGAAAAACTTATCACAAGTAAAACCAAGGTACTGTTTGTAATGCACTATGGAGGTGTAGCTGTTGATATGGATAAGGCATTATCAATTTGCAGAAAGCACAATTTGATTTTGTTAGAAGATACTGCGCATTCAATTGACTCTTACTATAAAGGAAAACCACTTGGGAGCTTTGGCCATATGGCAACTTTTTCGTTCCACGAAACAAAAAACATTAGCAGTGGCGAAGGCGGGCTGCTGGTGATTAATGATAAAAAGTATATTAACCGTGCTGAAATTGTTTGGGAAAAGGGCACGAACCGTTCGGCATTTTCACGAGGTGACGTTGATAAATATGAATGGGTTGATGTGGGCTCATCATATTCACCATCTGAAATTATTGCCGCATTCCTATACGCACAACTTACTCATATTGAAGATATTCAGAAAACAAGAAAGGCAATTTGGGAACGATATTATTACAATTTGCTTCCTTTGGCTAAAAGTGGCTATATTGGGATTATTAAATTACCGGAGTTTGCAACAAATAACGGACATCTGTTTTATATTCTCACAAAAAACAAAAAACAACGTGATGAATTGCTCAATCACCTAAACAACAATATGGTACATGCAGTTTTCCACTATTTACCATTACATAGCAGCCCATATTATTCAAAATATCACGATGGGAGAATATTACAAAATACCGATAAGCTTGCTGACACTCTACTAAGGTTACCACTATTTTACGAATTGACTCATGAAATTGTAGATATAATTTGTGAAAAGATTGAGGATTTTTTTATGGATAAAGGGGATAAGGGGGGATAGGGTATAAGGGGATATTCTACTATTTAACAATTTTAGAACAACATAATGAAGAAATACAATTAAATTAAAATAATATTACTTGTACAATTAATGCATAAATGCAATATTCTAACTTAAAATATCATTTTAAATGAAAAAATTATCTTACTTATTTGCTTTTATTATCCTGTTTTCGGGTATAAAAGTAAAAGCCGACGAAGGCATGTGGCTACCCATTTTTCTTGAGAGATTGAATTATGTGGATATGGAAAAAATGGGGTTACAGCTAACACCCGATGAGATTTATAGTGTTAACAACGGTAGTTTGAAAGATGCTATTGTTGGATTATCCAGCGATCCTGTCCCACAAGGGTTCTTCTGTACCGCCGAAATTGTTTCAAACGAGGGCATGATGTTCACCAATCACCACTGTGGGTATAATATTATCCAGAAGCATAGTTCGGTTGATCATGATTATCTTGCTGATGGATTTTGGGCTATGAACCGCGAAGAAGAGCTTCCCAACGAGGAACTTACAGCATCTATTCTTAATTATATGGCTGATGTAACCGATAGCATCTTTCTTAATTTAAGCGATACTCTGAAAGGAAGCGATCGAACGGCAGCCATCAAAAAAATAACATCACGACTTAAAGAAAATGCTGCTGAAGACGGAAAATACAATGTTGTTATTAAGAGTTTTTTTAGTGGCAATGAATACTACATGTTTGTTTACGAAGTATTTACAGATGTTCGTCTGGTTGGAGCACCTCCATCATCGATTGGCAAATTTGGTGGTGATACCGATAACTGGATGTGGCCACGCCATACCGGCGATTTTAGTATTTTTCGGATTTACACCGCTCCTGACGGAAGTCCTGCTGAGTATTCTGAAGAAAATATCCCGTTGGCACCAAAACATTTCCTTCCTGTATCACTCGATCCTGTTAAAGAAAATGAATTTGCTATGATTTGGGGATTCCCAGGTGGAACAGAACGAAATCTTACTTCTTCCGGAATTGACTTTAAAGTAGAAAATTTTTATCCTCCAATCATTGAAGTGTTTGGTAAAAAACTTGAAGTCTGGAAACAACATATGAGTAACGACAAAGAAGTAAAGATTAAATATGCTTCAAATTATGCCGGGATTGCAAATGCGTGGAAATTATTCATCGGCCAAAACAAAGGAATTAAAGACCTTGATGTTTACGAAGATAAAAAAGCATTTGAAAATGAATTCATGCTCTGGGTTGAACTGGATTCGGTTCGAAACGAAAAATATGGAGAAATACTAACAATTATTGATGAGTCGAATGTCGAAAAAGCAGTTGGTTATTCTACACTTATTTATGCGAGCTTAACCGGCGTTGGTGGTACTGAATTAATAGGATATGCTGGCGATTTTTCTGCACTCCAGTCGTTTATGGAAAAATGTAAGGAAGAAAAAGATAAGAAGAAAAAAGTGAAAAAGCAAAATCAGATTGACACTGAGATTGAAAAACTTAAGGAAAACATTGACGAGCATTTTAAAAATTACGACATGGCAACCGATGAGGATGTATTTGCAGCGATGACAGAAATGTACTATGATAATATTCCGAAAGAGATGCATCCTGATTTGCTCAACAATCTTGTTAAAAAGTTTAAAGGCAATTTTAAAGAAATAGCCTCTTATGTTTACTCAAAATCAAACTTTTCCACTAAAGCAAAAGTGATGGCATTTTTAGTTGATCCTTCTCTTAAGGCACTGGATAAAGATCCTGCATTTATATTATCCAGAGAATTCATGGGTTCTCTGATGACCGCATCATCCAATGTTAAAAGAAGCAGCGACGAACTAACAACTGCCAATCGTTTATTTGTTGAAGGAATTCGTGAAATGCAACCCGATAAAATTTTCTATCCCGACGCAAACTCAACACTTCGCTTTTCTTACGGAAAAGTAATGGATTACTATCCGGCTGATGCAATTCATTTCGACTACGTTACTCACCTTAGCGGTGTAATTGAAAAAGAAGATCCGGAAGATGACGAGTTTATAGTTCCCGAAAAACTTATTGAATTGTACGAAACAAAAGATTACGGACAATATGGACAAGATGGGAAGATGATTGTTTGCTTTTTAACCAATAACGACATTACCGGTGGGAATTCAGGATCGCCAGTAATTAATGGCAAGGGTGAGTTAACAGGCATAGCTTTTGACGGCAACTGGGAGGCAATGAGCAGCGACATTGCATTTGCCCCTAATCTGCAGCGTACCATTGTAGTCGACATTCGCTACGTACTTTTCATAATTGATAAATTTGCAGGAGCTACACACCTTATTGATGAATTAACAATTGCTAAAACTACGCCACCAACAGTTCCGGTAGCGGTAGAAGTTGAAGTGATTATGAATTAGGCACTTATGCTTTCTTTTTTAAATTTTAAGTACAACAAAGGCATTTTGAGGCAATGCCCTGTAAATAGCACGTAATTCGTTTGCAGGGATTTTAATAGTAATTACCGGATAATATTCTTGTTTTTTAAAGGTGAAAAAACAAAACAAAGCATTTAAAGTTTTGTTAGCCCAAAGCTCGTTGAAAAATCTGAATTTTATCCACTTATCGTAAAAAACAGGATTTGATTCCTGCTCAAAAACCAGGTCGATTCCATGTTCAAGTCTAAGTAGCAAGAATGCCGGATTTTGTAAAAGTGTATCGGGCTCCCATGCATTCAAAGCAGCCTCAATGGTGTCTTTCGGTGCTTGCCTTATAACTACAGGTTCTTTTACAATTGTTGCAAACTGAGAACTTATATTCAGAGGCTGAGAGAAAATCTTTACGTACTGCATAGTGGGTATTTTCTTTAGCAGTTTAGCTTGTTCGAACAGTTTTATGACTGTCTTGTGTATTTTAACTCCATTAATATATAAACATACTGTACTATCTGCCAGATTGATGGCTAGTTGGACCGAATCTTTTCCAGCCAGTTTAAGCAATGCTTCTTTATATGTTTTTTCCTTTACCATTTCCGAAAATTCTGAATGGCTCCAGTTTTTATCGTACTTTGCAATAAATAAAGAATCATTTTTTACTAACTTTTCAAATTCTTTCAATTTATACAGTGGCGACAAGGCAACACTCATTAGAAATACAAAAACCACAAAAAGAGATGGATAGAGGATTCTCTTTGCCATGCTTAAATTTTGTAAATAATCTGCTATTTTTTTAAATAATTGCATTATATGTTTTTCTAATAAATATATACTTTCGACCCAACCAATAGTGAACTATAAACCAGTTCAAGATTTTCATCATTCAGCCTAATACATCCATGTGTAACTGGCAAACCTAAAAAACGCTGGTATAAAGTACCATGTATCAAATAGCCATGACCGAGGTTAAGCGCATAGTCGCCAAGTACTCCATACTCAAACCGCGAATTGTGGTTAACCGATGGAACCGGCAACCCTTCTTCAACAAAAGCCCAATCGGGTTTCTTCCAAACCGGTGATGTGGTTTTACTCTGAATTCTGAATTCACCTTTCGGGGTACTAAACATCCATTGTTGCTGGTCGCCATTTTTCAACAGAATATAACTACCAGTTGAGCATTTGTCAGTTTTAATTAGTTGGGTTCCTTTGTATAAGGAGAATTCATTGGATGCAGTATTAATAACCAGATAATATGATTTTGGTGTTTTAGCTGTTAGCTTTTTATCAAGATTGCTGATTTCCATACTTATTTTCTTCTTTGTCCTAAGTACATCATCCTGATTTGGGCTAACAAAGTCATTGTTTAGTGTAATTATCTGCATAAGAATAATTCGCAGAATAATTGGGATAATAACTATCATTACAATAACCAGTATTGTACTTAAATTGCTCCTCAGAAAAAATAGTAGTTTTTTAGCCGTTATCTTTACAAAATCAACCAAACCATTATTATACTTATTCATAATCTCAATCAGCTTCCTTGTGTACTCCGGCTGAAGAATCCGTTTTAATGTATTCATACTTAATCTAAAAATAATTCTTTTAAAGATACAACCGACCCTACAATAGTAACCCTTGTTCCTTCAGGGCAAACTGAATATAAACTATCCATATCGGTATTCGTTAATGCCACGCACCCATCTGTCCAGTCAACTCCCTTCCCTCCATTTCCATGTATTTCAATCAGGTTGCCAATTTTGGCATCTTGTTTAATAATTCCGTTTTTTTTGCCTAACAAAAATCGTTTTTTATCATCTTCGTTTGGGTAGTCCAATAGAAATGCTTTGTAGTACTTGGTTGCTCCTTTTGATTTTTTACTTACGATTTTGTACAAACCCTCAGGCGTTGATTTATCTCCTTGCTGGTTTTTGTCACCAATCCAGTTTGGTCCCAATTCTATTTTCAGTTTTTGTAGTATAATACCATTCTTATATAGTATGCATTCCCTTGCATATTTGTCGACAATTATGCAATAGCTTTTATTTTTTTTTGAGTTGTAGATAGATTGGTCAATCCACTCTTTCCATTGTGGGTATTGACTAAAATAATCTTCCAGTCTTTCTTCATAAATTTCGTGTAGTGCGTTGATTAAAGTTTCGGCTGAATCTAATTTTGTACGACTTGACATATATTTTGCCTGATTGTAGGCTAAAATCCCTTCGTTTAAAATCAATTTGCTTTTTATAAGTTCATTTCTTTCCTTGCTCTTAAAAGGAAAGTTGCCATATTTATTGTTAAATTCCTTTATTCTGCTTTCGAGCCGGGAAATTTTTATCGCAAGCAATTCTTCTGCACTCGACAAACTATTTTTTGTTTTGGCAATTGCCTCAACTGCCAGTTTAGTTGATTTTTCAGCATTTTCTTTTACCTTTTTATAATCTCTGAACATGATAAACTTCTCATTTTCAATATTCCAATTAATCATAGCAGAATCATAATACATACTTGCATTTTGAAACAGTTTACTGGCATATTTTAATGATTTTATTTTATCTGCCTCAGATAACGTAATCCTTGCTTTACTTATTTCTGAAATTGGTGGCACTTGCATCCAAAAGAGAATGTATGCCACAACCATAAGTAAAACTACAATAAAAGGAAGGAAAATAAATATTAGTTTTTTCATATTGCTACTTCATATCTATTTAAAAAAAAACCCGATTGGTAACCAACCGGGGTAAATTCATCAGACGCATTACTGATTCTGGTATTTTTGCTACTAACGTCTTTTATTGTATTTGGCAATTACCTCCGTTAATTCAGTATTGATAGTAGTTGCTTTTGCTTTGGCAGCATTAGCTTTATCAAGTGTGGCCAGAAGATCACCAGCCTCGAGCATGGTGTTTGCTTCGGCTAACGTTGCTTCAATAGTGTTCAATTCACCTTTAATTGCAATTAGAGCCGATGTTCCTTCTTTTCCTTTAGGAGCTTTAAGAATTAATTGCCTGTTTATATCAATCAATGATGTTGCTTCGGCAATAGTATTCTGAATTTCAACTTTCAACTCCGATTTACGGTTTTCGGTAAGCACTTTTACTTCAATGGCAAACTGTGTTACACCGGTTAAGTTTTCTTTAGCAGTTGCATAGTTTTTGAAGAATTTTGATTTTTGCGTTTCGATGCTTACCATAACAGCATTCATCGAGTCTTGCAAGGCAACATAATTGTCGTGCACATAAGTTTCAGCACCGGCAGTTTTTGCTTCTTCAATTGCTGCATTGGCTGCATCAATTTCAACTTGGGGTACTTTCGAACAGCTTGTTAATAAAATAGCTGATAATCCTAAAATTGTTAATCCTAAAAAAAAATTACTTTTCATTTTGATATTATTTAATTGTTTTTGTTTTTTGTGATATTATGACGGTAAAACAAAAATAAGTAACAATAAATACGAAATATTTTTTATATAATAGAAATTCAAATATATACGGTGTTAATTTATTTATTAAAGATTGATTTCAAAGAATGTTAACTTTGTAGGAATTATTTTTATAGAAAATGAATGCTGTTGACTTAATTTCGCTAAAGGATGATGAAATAATCAGGAACATTAAAATTGATGGGTTATCTAAATATTTCGAGGCTCTTTATAACAGGTATTATTCAAAAGTTCTGGATAAGTGCTATTCGTTTGTTAAAAACAGAAGTATAGCCGAAGAACTTACTGAGGATATTTTTTCAAAAACATTTGAGAAACTGGATTCATTTAAACAAAAGTCATCGTTTTCCTCCTGGTTATATTCCATTACATACAATCATTGCATTGACTATTTGCGCGAAAAGAAAAAACTGCATTACCCAAATTGGAATCGTGAAAACGAAATGCCGGAGATTATTGATGAAACGGAAGAAAGTATTGAAGATATTAACTACGAAAACCTACTTATAATCCTCGAATTAATCCATCCCGAAGAAAAAGCCTTATTATTGATGAAGTACATGGACGATTTGTCGATAAAGCAGATTAGCGATGCATTAAGAATCAGTGAAGATGCAGCTAAAATGCGCTTAAAAAGAGCACGTACAAGGGTAATTTATTTATATGCGGAAAAATTTCTGCCTAACTAGAACTTGTTACTTTCTGCTTTTTTATCGTCAATATAGAAAGTATAATTAACTATGAATGATTTTCTTAAAAAAGTATTAAAAGGGAATGGCATTTCTCCGTCAAGAGTTTGTTTGCAGGCTTTTAACCATAATTTTGAAAATGCCGTAAATGTAGAATGGTATAACAAGAAGAATTATTTAGAAGCTATTTTTTACAAAGACAACATTGAACATATTGCTATTTTTAATTTAAACGGAAATCTAATAGAATATAAGCTTTTTCTTCCGGAAGGATATTTGCCTGCATCCATAATAAAAATTGTGGAAGCTAAAGGTGAAATAATGAATGCCGTTATGAGAAACAAAGGCAATATGGTAGAATATGAGATAATCGTCAGGGATGGCAAACTTAACAGGCATTTAATAACGTTATCTGATATTGGTATTTTGATAGAAGAAAAAATACTCTAAACAAAGTTTGTTTATTAAGCGTAACCAATTGGAAAATCCTCTAGAATAAAAACAAATACAGCATTTGTAGTTACTTCATTATTCGTATCCGTCTAAATATTGTATAAAAAGTACAATCAAAATGGATAAAAACCACTCAACAGAAACCGATAACATCGAAAAACCTGATGAGAAGAAACACCTTAAAAAATATGAACTATGAAGACAAAACTTTTATTGTTGATTTCGTTAATTCTTATGGGCATTACTATTATGTTTTCTTGTAAAAAAGATTCAATTGACCCGGGTAGTTCGTTGAGAATTTTAAAAAGTCCTCTTGGGCAAAATCAGAGTATTAGTGCAAATATTGATAATGCAGGCTATACAAACTTTAATGCACAAACAATACTCGCCGATGGTGGAAATCCTACAAGCAGATATACATGGTCTCTGGATTTAAGTTCCAATCCACCAGCCGGTGTTACAATTGCTAATGGTGTAATCAATAGAATTGGCAATACAATTAATGGCTTGAAAGTCGGCACAACAACATTTAAGGTAACTGTTAGTGATGGCAGTGTATCCCGAACCGAATCTATTGATCTTATGGTTTCAGATTATACCCCTGGCTATTCTGCTGTATTTCAGCAATTATCTATTGGATTTCAACTGAAAGATGCGGAAGCTAACGAACCTTATGCTGCTTCTTTATTTGCAATGGGAGGAACTCCTCCTTATTCATGGAAGCTGGACGAAACATTTGCCGGAAGCAAAGATCTAACAAATGCAGGACTGGTAGTAGATGGAACTGGTGGTATTGTCAGGTGTACATCGTTTAATAGTGCATCAGGTAAGGTAATTAATTTTAAGGTCATTGTTACTGATAAAGGAGGTGCTGGAGATATAGCGATTTATAGTCCGGTATACACTATCGTAATAAAATAAGGACCAATTTAAATATGCTCCAAGATTATAACCAAACTTGTAGTGTTCATTCATTCTTGTAGTGTTTATTCATTAATGACTAACAATTAAAAAAATGAGAAATAAAAATTGGATTTTCCTATTTATATTTATGGGGATGTTTATGGTGATTACAAGCAGTTGTAAGAAGGATGATACTGTGGATACACCAACGATGAGCGATGAATCATTCTATAAGGATATTGCATATGCACTGGTTATGTGCTATGTTGATATTTACAATCAAAATCTTGCAGGAGTTACGACAGGAACACATAATATAACTGCAAATGGACCGATGGGAGGCAATGTTGTAATTACTGGAACTACTACTTATGATAATACGCACGGCATAACGACAACCGACCTTGTTTTATCGATGTCAAATGTTAAATATATAACCTCGAACGCAAACCTGGAACTAACAGGCAGTACTACTTATTCTGGGAGTTTCTCCTCAGGTTATACAAGTGTAAATCATCAATCAGATAATTTGTATATCAAAGGTTTGATAACCCGTAACAGCATTTCCCGAAATATTGATATGTCAGGACAAGTAAGTATAAATAGGTCAACAAGTATTTCTGCCAATATTTTTGGTTATACAGTAACCTGGTAGAAATAAATCAAAATTATTGTTGTTACTTTTATATTCAAGTTAGCGTTCATTTTGGGGGAAAAACAACAACAAATAAATGAGAATTAACCTTTAATACAAAATGACATGAAAAAGAAAACAAAAATTTGGATTTGCTCATTATTAGTGCTGGGATTTGTTTTCATTTTTACTAGTAGTTGTGAAAAAGACGATTTAAAACGAGAAGACAAGTTCGCAGAAGGTTCGGTTGGTTTTTATTACAATCCACCAACCTTGGTTGGCAATTATATTTATATTGGCACATCTCGTGGATCTAACTGGGATTTAGCTAGTGATAATAATTTTTTTAAACCAAATCTTAATTTAACTAAGGTGTGGGAATATTCTTTAGGAAATAAAGATGTTAGAGGGGGGCAACACTTGATAATTATGGTAATATATATTTTGTTGTTGTTGAGGGAAGACTTAATGGAGATAATTCTAATTCAAAATTATACCTATATTCATTAACTAATGACGGTGTTTTCAGGTGGTCGAAAATAATAACTTCTTCTGTTTCTGACATTGGAATGTCAAATCCTTCAATAGCTGTTGATAACACTATTTATATTGGAGGGGATAAGTTTTATGCGTTTGATGAGAATGGAAATGAAAAATGGACTTATGGAAATAATTTACCAATTATGAATGCACCAATAATTGATCCTGATGGAAATATCTACTTTAGTGCAATAGGTGATATTCATACAACATCCTTTGGTTCTATTATTTCATTAAAAAGTAATGGAACAGAAAGATGGAAATACCCTACAACAGGACTATCCATGTCCAGTCCGGCATTTTCCGTAGATTATTCCCAAATATTTGTTGGGGTAGGAGATAAAGTATTATGTTTACTTACCAACACAGGAGATAAAGTTTGGGAATTTACTCCTGCTGGAATGGTTGGCGACTTTCGAGCTACCCCTGCTGTTGATAACATCAATAATGTTTATATTGGGACGAAGGCAAATAATGAAAGCGTATTTTATGCGATTAAAGAGGATGGCTCGGGTCTTTTGTGGGAAAATACAATAGGTGCTGATCTCTATTCATCACCAGCGTTGGGAAACGACAACGTGGTATATGTAGGATCAGAAGGAGCTGATGGAAGAAAACGCTTACATGGACTTGAAATGACTACAGGAAAAATAAAGTGGAGTAATTCATTATCTCATGACATTGTTTGGAGTTCCGCTACAATATCAAATACAGGAACATTATATATTGCCACAATGGATGTTAATGGTAAGGGTGGCGGAGTATATGCTTTTCGTACCAACTCAACAGGTCTTTTACCAAACGCTGGTTCGCCAAGATTTCATGGAGGAAATTCAAGCACTGGAAGGAGAGAATAAATAGGCGATGATTCTTATAAATTATGATTCGAGTATTTATAAATAAAACCCAACGAAACGCTAACACGGTATATAAATAATTGGGAGGATATTGCTGAAATTCAAGCTTGTAGCTCGCAATTAACTTTGTGCGGTTGATAGGTAATCACTCCTTAATGCCCAACTTTTTATATACCGAAACCGTTAATTCTCAATAAAACTTAAATGATATTCTTATGTTACTTGAAGACAGTTTTGAACAACGACGGGGTAACAGGATTGCCTTAATAATTAGCTTTGTATTAATCACGGTACTAATTTTAGCAATGGTAATAATGCTCTAATAAAAAAAAATGAGGCCGGCTTAAATATTAAAACAGCCTTGCAGTTATGTTAGAGTATTCCTTTATGGAAAGCACTATTTCACAACTACCTTATATCTCAAACTACTATAATTATCACCGATACTTAATAAGTATACGCCGTGTGAGATACTGTTAAGGTTCAAATTAATTTTGTTTGCTCCTTGAGATGCTGAATAATCATGCTGCATAATAACACGTCCTGAAATATCCAATATTCCTATTTCAAGATTTGTGTTATGGTTAGCAATAAATTCTATTTTAAGCTGATCATCTGCAGGATTAGGATAAATATCTACTTTACCGTTTACAAATAATTCTTCAATACCGCTATTATCAATCACCGTGATATAAACTTTTGCAGTGGCGAAAAGTGTTGGTTCTGCTTGATACGCAATTTTGTAAACGAGAGAGTCGGTGCCGTGGAATCCCGCATTTGGAAGATAGCTGATAACATTTGGGTTTGCGAATGGAATATACGAATTCCCTTGTGTAGCCTGTGTTTCAATGCTTAATGAAATTGGAGCCAACAGCATATCATTATCTAACACCATAACTGTAATAAGCTGTTCAATCGTGGTTTCAACATTGTCGTTAACAGCCGTCGGAGGCTCAGTAAGTTCAAACAGAACCCCTTGATTATCAACAAAACGCTTTACAAATTGCTGGTAATAAATATTGGCCATAGTTGCATCATGGATAATCAGCGTATTTTCGTCGTTATCATTATCTGCCGCTGCGCTCCAATTGTGAGAGCCGGTAAAGAGCATAGGATCCGAAGCCGGAGCACATTGATCTACGATCATATACTTATGATGAAGCATACCGGATGATACATTATCAAATGTAACATGTGTAGTTAACGAGGCTGCCAGCATACTATTTACCGTTGCGTTATTATTTCCTTCTGCATTCGTTATCACATTTACTGCAACTCCTGCTGACTTACGACCAACTATTGCTTCTGCCATTTCAATACGTGTAATAAGCATAGTAGCAACGCTTAGGTCGTTATCGGATGTGTTGATTACCTCAACAATCTTCCCATTTACACCATCCGAAGGGCTAAAGTAACATTCAACACGTTTACCAGCTATCATAAATTCGTGTGGTGTATTATTCATTTTTTCTGATCCAAACCTGGCATTAGCAGCATTTGGTTCGTTACCATAAGAGCCCCACATTTCTTCAAATTCAATTTGGTAAGCACGTGCCAAACTTTGATCCTGCACAATGATCACGTTATTGGCATCAAGATTAATCTGACCGTCGGTAAAGTTAGTCGAGCCTGTCCACACGAGTGGATCGTTTGGATCATTGGATTGTGCATCAAAAACAATGAATTTGTTGTGCATAATACCCGTACGTTGCGAACTGCTTGGGCCGATAAGTACATGAACAGCAGAACCAGCCAGCTCGTCAATCCCTAAATTTGCAGTAGTACCACAACCAATTACCCTAACCCGAACACCACGATTAGCAGCATCTTTTAATGCATCGCTAATGTTGCTGATTCCGTCATTATTAAAATTGTAGATAGTGAAATCGATTGTGTACTTTGCGCGATCAATATAACTTATCAGTGTGTCGTCGAAGGTTTGAGGGAGGTATATTGCATCAACTCCGTTGGAATAAGAAACATCAATAGCGCTATTGAAATAGGCTTTCATATCGCCTGATGAATTTGAAATTGTAGCAAAAGGAACTATAGCCGATTTAGCCGTATCAGACCCACTCACCGAAAAAGCCTGTACCCACGTTATTTCACCGGCGTTTAAGCCAGATAAATCAATGTTGTGATTTGCAGTCCCTCCTGTAGAGGAAGTGATATTGGAGGTTACCGTTTCGGCCGTAGTTCCGTAGAACATTTCGGTTGTTCCTGCGATATTAGTATTCCAGCTAAAATCGAGCGTTGTATGTGTAAAATTTGTATTGGATAAGGCCCCTACAAAATAGATGGAGCCTGGAATGAAAATATCATTCAAATCGCGGGGTAATACCTGATAGCCGGCGTTGGGATTGCTATAATCAAATTGAGAGCATATGGCGGTCATTTCAACGGGGGCACTGGGAATAATCGTTCCAACAAAATCCTGACCATTTTTAATATATACATATCCTGTTTCACCATTGGCAGTAAATGTGTATTTTTTATTTCCTGTAAAGGTTTGACCTCCATCATTAAAAATAACATCATTTATTTTAACCAACTGGCTTTCATAAGATTCAGAAAGTTGGATAGGGGTCAATAAAATCGGATTTGGTACTGTATTACCGGAAGAGTTTACAACAACGCTGGCTATGGGATCGAGTTCCAAAAGTTGGTTATAAATTTTAAGAGTTCCGGTAACGGTAATAGAGTCGCCGCGGTTCACAACCCCCACTGCTGAACCATAGGCGGCAATTCCGGCAGTGGCATCTTGCATATATCTGATTATTCCTAATTCTGATCCATTAGTAGCAATTCCACTCACTGTAACAACTGTGCCAACAGGCATCCCGCGTGCTTCGAGAATGGTGTTTTGGGCATTACTAAAAGAGAAAATGCCGATGATTATTAGGGTAATGATAAATAATTTTTTCATTTTTAAAAGTTTGTTGATGTTTAGTTAAGTGTAATTTTTAATGATGCCATAAATCGACGGCTAGCTCCCATGAACACGGAAGCAGAACGGGCATCAAAGCTGGTGAAAGGCCTTTGAATATAAGTATCATTGTTTCTGGCATCAGAAATATAGACAGAATTTAATGCGTTTAGAACATTAAGTTTGATTGCAAATCCGAGTTTGTCGAAAGCATTTATCCTAAACCTATATCCTGTTTGAAAGTCAAACATGCTATAGGCCGGAATTTTCCAGGAATCCTTAGGGTTTCCATATTCATCGGTGCTTTCTTCAGGATTGAAATCGGAATAATACCTATCAAAAAAGGTTCCTCCTACTTCGATATACAACCTACTAATAGGTTCATATCTTAAACTGGCTCCCAACTGGGTTTGTGCTGCATCGCCTACGTGTATGCCGGTTGCATCAAAACTAAAAATATTTGCTGGCATGTGAGTATCCGTATAATACATCTGAAGATTTTCAATTTTCTTATTCCAAACCCAATTTCCAAGAGAAATCAAGCCCTGGAATTCGAGGTTTCGCAGGATTTTGTAAATAAAATCAATTTCAATTCCTACGTGTAGCGCATCCATTCCCGGAATATCACCATAAGTATAACCTTCAGTACCGGTGACCGGATCTTCGTATTTTCCTCTAACCTGATTAGTTGGCTTGTTTTCCCATTTGGTATAGTATGCATTAACATTGGCCGCAAACTTCTTGCTGGTATAGGAATAACCCAGTTCCATGGCTTTAACTTTTTCATTTTTTGTGATCGAATCGGGCAGAAAATCAGCGGTAAAGCCTTTGAAATAGTATTTAAAATCCCTCGTTTTCAACAAATATCCCAAATTAATAAACACATTGCTGTGTTCACTTAGGTTGTAGTTGGCACCAGTTTTAAATGTAAAACCTGGTTTATATTTCCATTCTGATTCATTGTTTCCGAAATAGTCTTTCTTTTTAAAGCCACTGACTGAGGAAGTAAGGTTTACAAATGAGCTGACTTTACCAACTTTATATTCAACTTGTGTAAAAAGACCGCCCCAGTTTACAAGGCCATCATCATAATAATACACTTTGTCGCCAACATGTACTACTGCTAATTGTGGATTAGCATCATAATCATTGCGTTTATCATTTTTATCAATAGCATAATCGCCTCCCATCAAATCGGTAATCTCCATGTAGTGTTCAGCTTTATACGAACGCAAATCAATACCACCCGACCAGTCGATTTGATCAGTTAATTCATAGGTGAATGATGAAAGCAGTCCATACCACCTATGATTATTATTGCTCTGTATCAGGTAATTGGCAGAATAGTAAAGATGATCACTATAGGTTGGATTAATTGGATATGCCATCCCGAATCCGGTATTTGTAGGCCCGGAATTTTGGTCGTATATACCTTGCCAATTAATCTGGCCAATTTCGTTTGCACTGAATTTATCAGGATTATTTTCAACATCAGCGGCCGTTATCAGGTTTGTATTTTTAAGACTGTTTCTGGTACCTTGTCCTCCTCCGGTTCCTAATGATAGATACACAGTATTGGATATCACAAGCCTGCTGTTAACATTCCAGGAATCGCGAATACTGAATTGCGGTTTAAAGTAAGTATTTACCTTTTCGTTTAACACTTCTGTTTTTGCATTTGGATCAATCACGCGTGCTGTCTCATCGCTGTTCCATTGATCTGCATCGCGTTGTAAATACCCCCAATGTTGATTGTACCCAATTCCTTCGTTCAGGATGGTTGGAAAATCCTCAGGTATTACGCCATGCTCTTTCGCATAAGCTGTGTCGTAAGCGGCAATGGAGCGTTTGTAGCTGCGTTGTGTGTGTGTTTGAGGTGCACCGAATCCAGTAAGACTAGTGATGTGGTTACCCCAACGTTTATCTATTTTGGCAAAGAAAAACCAAGCTTTGACGTTTGTCTGATCTACCCATCCATTACCTTGTTTATAGGCTCCGGCCATCGTAACACTCCAACCATTTTTTAACTGTCCGGAAGTGTATCCAAGATTGGTAGTATGCTTCCCTTCATTATCAATCCCTTGTTCGATGCTCATTGAACGATTGTTTTCGATGCCCTTGGTAAGAATATTTATGGTTCCACCCACCGAAGGGAGTGCAAGTTTCGAAGCTCCAAGTCCGCGCTGAACCTGTATGCTTCTTGTAACGGCATTAAGTCCGAACCAGTTTGACCAATAAACCCATCCATTCTCCATATCGTTAACAGGTATACCATCCAGCATGACGGCGACATTTCGCTGGCTAAAGCCACGGATGGTAATGCGGGCATCACCATCGCCTCCTCCCTGTTCGGTAGCATAAACACCAGGTGTTTTGTTTAAAAGCATCGGAATATCCTGTCCGGCCAAACGTTCTTCAATTTGCTCGGGAAGCAAGGTTGTAAAAGCTACCGGAGTTTCTCTCGAACGAGCCACATCGCCCACAATAGAAATTTCATCCAAAACGATCGTTTTCATATTGAATGTGATGCTAAGTGGCTTATCAGCAACCACAATATCCCGTGAAATCGGAATATTCCCAACATAAGTCACCTCAAGAGTATAATTGCCGTTTTCAAGCTGAAGCGAAAACTTTCCTTCTATATCAGTTACTGCACCTACTAATGTGCCTTTGACAAGAACATTGGCTCCCACCACAGTTTCTCCGAGAAAGGAATCTTTAACCACACCACTGACTGTTTGTTTTTGCGCTACAACGGAAACAGCGCACGCCAAAAGAAATAAGAAGATCAAAATTCTTGGTTTCATAGTTTGGGTAGTATTAAAATTCTAAACTTAAAAGATGACGGAAATAGCTTTCATCTCATACACCTTTTGTTGCGAATAAAAATGTAAGTAAATTTATTTGATAAGGATTTTTTGAGTCGTTGAGCGGTTATTGGAAAAAATAACCTTGACCAGATACATTCCCTCATTCCTTGATCCTATTAGTACCTCTTTTGCCTTTACAGGAGGAGCATAGATTTCCTTATAAATTTCATTACCAATAATATCAAATACCTGAACTGATTTTACCGGTGTATTTGATTCGAAAGTAAAATGGTTCGACACAACAGGGTTAGGATAAATATTCAAAGTTCTTATTGATGATAATTCACCTATTGAAGTGTAGTTTGGATCAGCAATGCAACTATGTGATCCAAGGTTATCCCAGATATCGTAATACACGTAATAACCGGTTGCAGTATCCAATTGTGCAGGAACTGTGTCCCATTCCATAGTAACAATAAATGGGTTAGGATTAGCCACTACGCCGGTAACGACTAAAGGCTTTCTGATAAGAGAGTGATTTGACGTCCACGACATCCAGAATGGGCCATAAGTTATGCCATCGGTTGCTTTAGACTGAACTATATAGTTGATTACTTTCCCGGTAACAGGGTCGCCGGTTGCGTTGTTATAGGTAAGCGTAGAATCCTGGACATATGACCATCCGGTTTCACCTGAAATGATGTTACCCAATGCAATTTGACCAATCAGGTCAACCGAGGTAACATTTGACATATCCGCATTTGGAGCTTCACCATTGGGTGTTTTTATGAGCGCAATAGCATCATTTCCATTCATGTAAGTTGGTGCAGGATAATCTCCATCAAGTTGATCTGCCATTGCCTGTAGAATTGGGCTGCAAGCCGGAGAAGTTGGAGTGCTTGTTGTTTGCCCGTTTACCAGCACAAACGTTTTATAAGGGGCTATTGTACCGCCAAGATGTGTTACGCCCCCTTCGGTAAATACTGAACTACCATTACTAAATCGAACTACATAATAATTATTCAGATCAATATCCTGATCCGTAGGATTATAAATTTCAACGCACTTGTTGTTGCCACTGCCTTCAATGTATTCCGAGAAAAATAAGTCAGTGGTTTTTTGAGCAAACAAACCTGCTCCCATAAGTAATATAAATAAAAAGAGTAATAATTTTTTCATGCTATTTTTTTTAATTTTTTACAATATGATTCTATATAGCAAATGTAGTATTAATTTCGGATAGATGATTCAGAATTTGAAAATGTTGAAATGTAATTAGCATGAGTCAAAATCATTTATTCCTGCAATTTGAATTTGCTGTTTTATTAGTTTGGGGTTACAAGAAAACGGCGAAATTAAAGCAAAAAATAATACTATCTGCCAAAATGTTTATTATAACAACATTTCAACAGATGGCATAACAATAATTCTTCTTTTAGAATTTTCCGCTACTCTTTTTTGCTAAAAAAACTTTTATAAGCAAAACCGCCAAGTATACCTCCTACCATTGGAGCGACCCAGAAAAGCCACAACTGACTCAATGCCCATCCTCCAACAAATAGCGCCGGACCGGTACTCCGTGCTGGGTTTACAGATGTATTAGTTACAGGAATACTGATTAAATGAATAAGCACTAATGCCATTCCAATTGCAAGACCAGCAAATCCTATTGGCGCAAGTTTATCCGTTGCACCCATAATGATAAAAATGAACATGAATGTTAATACGATTTCAACAATTAATGCAGCCACCATCGTATATCCTCCAGGTGAATGTTCTCCGTAACCATTGGATGCAAATCCATCCTTTACATTGAAGTCAGCATTACCACTGGCAACAAGATACAGAATACCAGAAGCTGCAATGGCTCCAACTACCTGTACAATAATATAGGGCAGCAATTCCTTAGATGAAAATCTGCCACCAGCCCATAAACCAAATGAAACAGCCGGATTGAAATGGCCGCCCGAAATAGGGCCAACAGCATAAACCATTGTTAATACAGTTAAACCAAATGCTAGAGCTACTCCGGTAAAACCAATACCAAATTCAGGAAAGCCCGCAGCAAGAACTGCACTGCCAGTGCCGCCAAATACAAGCCAGAAAGTGCCGAAAAATTCTGCAAAAAGTTTTTTTGATAAACTCATAAAAATTCCTCCTTATATAGTTAGTGAATAAAAAAATGAAATTGCATTTGTTCTAATTTTATAGTTAGATGACAAATTTAAAAAAAATTGAATTCCAATGTATAACTATGTTGTTTTATTAGAAGTTGTATGCATATCAATTACCTCTTGGTTCGGAAAAGACCTGAACGTTTGAAAGAGTTAATTTTATCTTCAAGCAAAAGTATGACGATTTCGATTTTTCGATCTCTGAAGTAACGTCACCAGAAAAGAAAAAGCTAAAGGATAATTTAGCATTTCATAAGCTGAAAGTTGAATTTGACATATAGCTACGATTGTTGTATATTTGTAGTCTGTTGATAGATAAACAAAATATTTCCTGTCATGAAAAAACTAACAAAAATATTATTCGTATCACTAACTACATGTGTTTTAATAACCAGTTGCCAGGAAGCAAAAGAGATTCTATATGTTAAGTTCAATGCTGATTATCAAACAGAATTTGAGGTTGTGGTACCTCCAATATCGAGTGTTAAAACAGATATTTACGGTGAATTTGCTGTAAGTGAAACTATTGACCCCAACAGCAGTTCGGAGTACCAGCAGTATATCGACAACATCATTGGAATTGAAATTAATGAAGTTACGGGCGAGGTCCTAAGCATTAGCAAAAACGTGATGCTCGAATCGGCAGTTATAAGTGTTATGAATGAGAGTTATAATGCAACCTGGGAGTTTACAAACGAACCCATAACCGTTGGAACTTCGCTAACGCTTGATAACAGTTCAGGTCAGTGGGATGCCATTGAAAATATCCTGATGGACAAAAAAGTGTTTACAGTTTCGATAGCTGGCCAGGCTGATGCAGATGATGTTGAATTTGTTGTTCTTTTTACTCTTAAATCGGAAGTCACAGCTAATCCGCTGGATTAATATCTTATTTAATTATCAGCTAATCTTATTTCTATTATACCCTATCTCCCTAATACTTTTAAGAAGGGGGATTATTAGTTTCTATTCCTTGATTTCATCACTAGACTACATTTATTACCAACACTGATTAGTTACAAATAATGATTTTTGCCTGAATCTTGTTTTTTTATACATTTGCAGACTTTTATTTTTGTATCAAAATTTCAAATATTATGGATGACAGGTGGGGATTATTTCAAAAATTTCTGATAACTCAGGAACAGCATGTATCGCTAACTGATTTCTTTTTTAATTCATTGGTTATCATAGTACTTACCATTTTACTTGAATACACATATATATTTGCAGCCCGTACTATTTCAAATCGACGACAGTTCGCAGGCACTTTTATTCTTATTGCTTTTACAACAATGCTGATTATATCAATTGTAAAAACATCCTTAGCATTGTCACTCGGTCTTGTGGGTGCATTATCCATAGTCAGGTTCAGGGCAGCTATTAAAGAGCCGGAAGAATTAGCTTACATATTTTTTGCCATCTCAATAGGTTTGGGCTTAGGTGCAAATCAAACTATGGTTGTTATTGAAGCTTTTGCAATAGCAATGGTTATTATTTGGGCAAGGTATTTTCTATCAAGAAAAAGTACTAACCAGAATTTATACTTAAACTTTTCGGCTAAAGCCGGCGAAGTTGAACTTGAACAGGTTGTGGATATTGTTAAACATGAGTTTGGAAAATTCCATTTAAAGAGGTATGATGAAAACGATCAGGTTATTGAAGCCTCGTTCGTGGTTGATTCGCCAAAACCTGAGAAATTACAATCCTTTACAAAAAGCATATCAAAGCTTGGCAGTAATACCCGTGTTTCGTTTGTTGAAAGCAAGTCGTTTTAATATTTACTATAAATAATCTCACGCTTACTACCAATGCATTTTCCTCCCTTCAATTTTGAACAAAGTCGTTTTGAGAGGAAGTTTGTTGTTAAAAACATGCATTATCATGAGATAGTACAACAAGTTAGAAATAACAGGGCTGCATTTCTTCCTCTTCATCATCCACGTTACGTGAATAACATTTATTTCGATACTAACGACATGGATTTCTTTTCTGATAATGTATCCGGAAAAGGTAGCCGAAAAAAAGCCCGCATACGATGGTATGGCGATTTGATGGGAAATATTACCAAACCAATACTTGAGTTTAAAATGAGGGAAGGCATGGTTGGTAATAAATTGTCGTTCGCCATTAAACCTTTCACACTTGATAATAGTTTTACAAGCATGTACATTCAGGATGTTTTTCGCTCATCAGATATACCCGATTGGGTAAGGGCAGTAATGGTAATGCTTAATCCAGCTCTTCTTAACAGTTATAAACGGCAATATTTCATTAGCTTTAACAATAATTTCAGGTTAACAGTTGATGATGAACTGAATTATTTTGGCATTAGATGGGGCATTAATAACTTTATGGAAAAGCATACATGTGATGATGTAATTGTAGAGCTTAAATATGATAAGGACCATGATGGGAAAGATGCTGCATTAGTTACGAACAGCCTGCCATTTAGATTATCCAAGAGCTCCAAATATGTTAATGGTTTTGAGATGTTGCATCCGATGGTAACTTAAGTATTAAATATCCCCTGAGAAACAACCTCTTGCACAGGGGATTTATCGTCACTTCCTACGGTCGTTTCCCTGCTAATGACAACGTTTTGTAAACCAAAGTATATTAATGATATACAGTTCTTATGCAATTTGCTTTTAAATGAAATAACAATAATCAAAACACAAATAACAAATAAATTATAAAACACAAAATTCA
>JACKQG010000532.1_pt1 | contig 55592 bp, 44 predicted proteins | sample 8237621 | NCBI WGS metagenome assembly JACKQG01 (sample SAMN15677084, study PRJNA649215) | marine metagenome | biome: marine; feature: Black Sea; material: saline water; isolation source: suspended particulate matter (SPM) from the Black Sea western gyre | collected 2013-06-09/2013-06-10 | depth... | reverse complement strand
CTATGACGATGACAACGGCTCCTCTTCTGGTAGCGCGTATGTCTACCGCTTTGATGGAAGAGAATACGACTGCAACTCAAATGGCATACTTGATATCTGTGATATTGAAGAAGACCCATCCCTTGATTGTGACCTTGATGGCCTCATCGATTCCTGCTCCATCGCAGATGGAACAGTTGAGGACTGCAACGAAAACGGTATTCCTGACACATGTGAACTGAAAGACCCCGCCAACGACCAAAACAATAACGGTGAACTTGACGACTGTGAGTGTGTTGGCGATGCAGATGGTGACGAACTAGTCAATGTTGTTGACCTGTTAATTGTTGTTGGCTATTGGGGCAACAACATACCGCAGGGCGACTTGAACCAAGACGGCATCGTCGATGTCACCGACCTACTCATCGTTGTCGGCAACTGGGGGCCGTGCGAGTAATGTTCCGCCCCCTGCTCATCTCGATGTTCCTAACAAGTACATCACTTGCTGACACGGTTTCATTCACACAAAGTAATGAATATTTCTTTAATACAAATGGTGCAAACAACACTTTCTCAAGGTGTGTTGCTACCGGCGACATTAATGGGGATGGAATTCCCGATGTAGCGGTCAGCGATCGATTTAGTGATGAAATTCTCCTGCTAGTAAATTGTGGTCAGGGGTCGCTGTCTACTCCAATGGTGATCAGGAGTAGTGGCGAACACCATAACCGTATTATTGAATTTGAAGATTTAAACAATGATGGGTTCATCGACCTTGCTTCTGCAAGTGGATTCGGTGCAACAGTTTTCTTGAATCTTGGCACATCTCAAGATGGCGATTGGCTTGGATATTCCGAGTCGGTGACTTACACGGCTGGTTCCGATCCACATTGGATTCACACTGTCGATCTCAATGCAGATGGATACAAAGATTTACTTGTAGCGAATTACGGGGAGATTGGATTTGAAACAGGCTGGCATGTATTTTTTAATGAAGGTGATGGCACATTTGGAACCGGGATTGAATTTAATCTTGGTTTAAACGCAAGGTGTATTTCCATCGTAGGTGTGAATCTGGACCAAGACGATGACCCTGACATTGCCGTCGTATCGCAGTTGGGTTACTTACATATCTACGAAAATCTAGGATTATCTGAAAAAGGTGAATGGGCAGGCGTTCAAAAGCGAGCGAGTATAGATACTGAATCTAGCGCATGTTCTGTTCGTGCTCTTGATTTGGAACTTGATGGCGACTTCGATCTATCGCTTGCGAATCGAAACCATCCACAATTTAGTCTGATTAGAAACCTCGGAGAATGGAATTTTGTGCATGAACTAGTTGATTGTCCATATCAATCGGAGTTGGTTGAGCCGTCAGATATCAATGGTGATGGTTATACAGACCTTACAGTAATCGACAAAGGGCTTGGCTCATTTCATGTGTACGTGAACGATGGCACCGGTCAATTTACACTTGATTACAATTCAGAACACAACACAGTCGCAGAACCAAAGTTTATTTCGTTTGCTGATCTTGATCAAGACAACGATCTCGATTCGATCGTTGTGAATTCATACCCAACAAAGGATTGGGGATCAATCATAGTTTCAATGAACGATATTGTGCCATTGAGAGACTCTAAATGGAATGGGGATTGTCAAACTATTTGGTCGGTCGATGACGATGGGCTTGCAGATTTTGTATCAATTCAAGAAGCGATTGACGCTGCAAGCGATGGCGATGAGATTGTGGTCATGCCAGGAGTCTACACAAGTTCAAACGATGTTCTTGTCAACTTAAAGGGTAAAGCAATTTGGTTACACAGTATTATTGGTTCTGAAGCGACATATATTGATGGATTGAACCAGCCCTGCAGGGGAATTGTGTGTGAGAACAACGAAGCAAACACCACAATCATTGAGGGGTTTACGATTACAAATTGTTCGACTCTAGAGGGTGGGAGTGGAATTTTATGTTCAAACAGTTCACCGATAATTAAAGATTGTCAAATCATCAATAATTCATCCAGTATTGGCACGGGCGGTGGCGTGCTAATTGATACAGGAAGTCCCGAGTTCTATCAGTGCTTAATCGCCTACAACACAGCAATCCAGGGTGGAGGGATTGGATTCGTGAACAATGGAAACCCGATCCTTGTAGGCTGTCAAACGAAAGATAATGTTGCAACGATTGGTGGAGGGTTGTATACAGAAAGTAGCAGTATCACAATTGTGGAATCACTCTTTTGTCAAAATAGCCCAGATCAAATATTCGGGAACTATGTCGATGGCGGAGGTAATTCAATAGGGATGGTGTGTTATGGGGGTGACAACAACTGTCCCGACTTGAACGCTGACGCAACTATTGATGTGAATGATCTGTTGATTTTGATAGGTGCTTGGGGAAATACTGAGGGAATTGAAGACATCAATCTGGATGGAATTGTTGATGTAACAGATTTTATGTTGCTCATTGCAAACTGGGGGCCGTGTGAGTAATGACTTTCGTCATTTCGTCACGGTGGTAAAAGGTTTCAATTACGGACACGTGTAAACGTGGCTTGCTCTATCGGCATACGCTTTAAACCTGTAGAGTTTTACACCGCCCCCTCTCAAGCCCCCCCCACCAACACCACAGCTAACAATCCCACACCACCTCCGTAATCGCTGTAATGTTGTTCGCCTGCGATGATGGCGAATAGCTCATTTTTTCTCTCTTTCTTCTTTACACTTTGATCAAAGAGTGGCGAGCATTCCGTGCCACCCTGCTCACTGGAATGTTTTCTTAGGCATTGACCTAAGTAGTGTCACTAGATTTCACAACAAACTCTTGTAAATTTTCCAATAGATTTACAAAACAACACCCGTACCAACTGCGGTAATAATGATTGATAACTTAAAGTCATCCCAGAAATAGATGCAGTACTTTTTTCTGTTCAGAGCGTAGCGATATCCGAACCAATACGTATTTACTTTCTCCACTTTGTGTGGCATTGGATGCATGATTGTTCTAGTTGTCTAAAGCATTGATCTAACAATCCTATATCAACAGTTCCCCTATTTAAATTCTGCTCTAATCTAGATGCTTTATGTAACGCATTAATGGTGTGGCTTAAAAATTTCTTGTTCGTAAATGCCGGTTCTGTTTCAAATTTCATCGATCTAAAAATTTCAGCAATTAAACCTGCGTCTGCTGCTGGAGCAAGATCAGGGTGTGAATCAGGAACAGTCCATTGTGATTGTTTCACCAGTAATATCCTGTCAAGAGCATTATCAATTTCGATCATTTGAGCGGTCATTCCAATTGGTTTCACCATTGAAGGAAACTTCTTTTTATTTTTATCTACTTCGGGAATACTGATTAGCTGTTGCTTTTCAACTGCTTCCCATAACCCAGTGTAGTGCTGAGATGTTCCGGAAACATGCATCCTATCCTTCATTTCTTGTACATTCGATAAACCAAGGGCAATCGAGACTAGTGCAGCAGCAGTAGCAGATCGATGTTTTCCATGATGACAATGAATGTATACATTCCCAAGTGATCTATTCATAATGAATGCGGAACAAAGATCGAGAATCTGTGATTCATTTGGCGCATTGTATTTAAGAGGAATGTGAATCGTTTCGATCCCATGCCGTCTTGCTGCTTCAACTTCTGAGGAAATTCCATCGACACAAATAATCGTAGCAACATTTAGACTTTTCAATTCACGTATTCCTAATTCGCTTTCAGGTCTGCTTCCGGAAAAGAGATTTTCCTGAAATGCTACGACTTGTTTCAGCCCTTGGTAGTTACTCGGTTCAGTTGTAGAAGTAGAAAGTGATGCGTCGTGTTGAAATTTATATGGCGCTTGATGCTTTGAAACACCACAACTAATCAAGGAATATACGAACCATAAAATTATGCAGCTACGAATCATGAATAATCCATTGTATTCTGAATCATTTATGTACATTGGCTGCCCTAGAAAGATTCTGCACGCCCCTCTTTGCAAAGTGGTGAGGTATTGTAAATCCTTCCCGAGACAATGAGCCATGAGTTTTTATATTCATATAAGATGTGTTCATCCAATGCGAATATTAAACTTTACAAGTTTGGTTCTTATCACGATGACGTCAATCACTGGCTGCACACAACTTAAACAATTTACCGGAACCATCACTGCACATGAACATTCGTGGAGCAGTGAAGGTAAACCTACACGAATTCAAACAAGAATCTATGACAACGAAGCTGATACACTTTTGCTCGCAAGTAGCAAGAATGACAAAATCGGTGCATGGGACGTTCTTGTAAAAGTAGATCAACAAAAACCAGAAGCGTGGTTACTGCTTGGCAATTACACTGAAACTATTTCTAAAGAGGAAGCAATTGAAAGATGGGGCAAACATTCTGGATTTAGTTCACCATCAAGTTTGGGGTTACGACATACCAGAGAAAGTGTACTCAATTGCTCGAGTGAAACACGCGAAGACATTGTTTCAAACCTTTCAGGAATACGACAACTTTCAGGATTGATTTCAATCTCACAATTCACTGGAAGTAATCACTTCAACATTGTGCTCGATGCACACTCCATTGACAACCAATGGCATGTGCGCGGCAAGTTTGAAGCAAAAAAAATATTTAATCTCGGAGATGCCGCAAAAAAAGCATCCATGCTGGCTGTCCTAGTTCCACTTACTGCCCTAAATGCAGCGCATCGAGCCGTTGATTCTGAAGCCCCACAAATGGTTTTCCCTTAATAAGGCGAAGAAACAAGCGACCCGAGGGTAGTTTTTTGCCGAAATTCGAATAAACCGCACCAAAAACTCCTTTTATTGTGTTTTTCTTCATTTTCTTGTTTTTCATTGATTCAACCATCCGAACTTCATAGTATTATCTGTAATATAAGCAATATAAGTACGGGTCTGGTATAGCTATGACCCGGGAAAGGTTTGGAGAAATGAAAAGTTTAATAACTGGTTTGGTAATGGGCATGTTCAGTAGCATTGCACTCGCTGGCACATGGGTAGTCGATGATGACGGCAAGGCAAACTTCGATAATATTCAAGATGCAATAACAGCTGCATATGATGGAGACATAGTTATTGTTTCACCTGGGACTTATACATCTACACAAGATGGTCACGTTGTAAACATGCTAGGCAAAGCTATCACTCTTCGTAGCAGTAATCCAGAAAACCCTAGCATAGTTGCTGCAACAATTATCAACGGCGAAGGTCAAAGACGAGCCATCGCATGTTTCAATGGTGAAACAAGTGATACTGTTATTGATGGCTTTACGATTACCGGCGGGTTTGCATCAGACTACGACTACAATGGCGATAAAGAGGTTGGCTCCAACGAATCGAACTGCGGCGGCGGTATTTACAACTTTGGCTCTAGTCCAACTATCCAGAACTGTATGATTTCTAACAACCTTGCACAAGCTATCTCTTCCCAAAGTGGAGGTGGCGGAATTTATAATTACGAAAGCAATGCAACAATACAAAGTTGCCGATTTATTGAAAACGAAGGTGGCTTTGGCGGAGCAATACACAACCTGAATGCTAGTGATGTAACCATTTCAGATTGTGAATTTGATGGCAATTCTGCTAGCACAAACAATCTCCAAAGTGGCGGCGGTGCAATAAGAAACGAATCTTCAACCCCAAGCATTAGTAACTGTACTTTCAGCGAAAATTATGCCTCTGTTGGTGGCGGCGGTATTTTGAATAGTGACAGCAGTTGTTCGATTAATTATTGTCAATTCAATGATAATCTTGCAAGTAGTGGTGGAGCTATGTATAACTGGAACCAAAGCAACCCATTGATATCTTCAACTACTATTTGTAACAACAGTGCAGAGCAAATATACGGTGAGTGGACTGATAACGGCAACAATACAATTGAAGATACCTGCGAAGAATGCTCCGCAGACATTAATGAAGATGGCACGGCTGGGCTAAATGACCTGCTAATATTGATTGGTAATTGGGGAAGCACCACGAGCCTTGGCGATATCAACACAGATGGTGTCGTCGATATCGTCGACCTTCTTCTTATTATCGATAACTGGGGATCGTGCGAGTAACCAAAACTTGCAGTTACTCCAAAACGATGCCCACGACAATTGCTAAGTGATCCGAGCCAGCAAGAGTTATGGTCTCAAATACCGCTCCAAGCAATTCTCCACTTATGAAACAGTGATCAATTGGAATAGAAAAGAGCGGCCCCAACGCATTCATCCCCCAAGTGGGCACAATCCCCCTGCCTCTTCGCATATTACGTAAATGGTTTTCCTGTTCGAATAATTCATATCCTTGGGTCCACATCGACGTATTAAAATCACCAATAACTACCAAATTCTCTCTTCTGTTTTTAAGCAACTTAGTTAATTGTAAGAGTTGGGAATCACGAAATACCCCACCATGTCGGAGGCCTGGTCGAGTTAGATGTACTGCAACTAAATCAAATGCCCCGTCCGGTGTTTCTACTGTAGAAGCAACGCTCACAACATGGGGTATTCCGTTCGATGGTGCTTCAATATTGGAAAGTGGAAACTTACTGTATAACAAAAAACCCGAACCCCCTCCCAGAGAATTTGAATAGGTAAATTGATAGGTTTCTTCAAGTGCAACCAATTCTTCTTGGTGAAAATAAGTCGACTCTAGCAATACAACGATGTCTGCATCTTCCAGTTCAACCATTTCTTGAATCGCTTGGGTGTTAGTATTTGTCCCTTTAATGTTAGATGTAAGAATAGTAAGTGTTGGATGACCTTTTTCACTTTCGCCAAAATACCAAGGAGCAATTCGAATAATCGGAAATATCATGCAAATCAAAGAAAGTACCAAGAAGAGCCAGTTTCTCAGGAACATAAAGATGACCCCAAGAACCAATAAAGCTACTAAGTACTGAACCTGAAAGTGTATGAACAAATCAAACTGTGGAATGATTTCAGCGAGTAATCCTATATTTGCACATGCCGTAACTCCAAGCAATATTGCAAGCAAGATCAAACTTGTTCTTCTTCTAAATCTTTTTTGCATCTACACCTTTCTTTCGTCACGAAGATCAAATTTTCTCGACTTATGTCCTCCGGCAACTACGTCACTTGTTTTTACGTGCAATTTGTTTGCGCTTGGTTTCACTCAGTTCTCGTTTACGTAACCGGATAGCGTCAGGTGTAATTTCGACAAGTTCGTCGTCTTGAATATATTCAAGGGCAGATTCCAGGGTAATTTCTCGAGACGACTTAAGAACGGTTGTCGCCTCTTTGTTAGATTCCCGAACATTTGAGAACGCTTTGCCTTTTACAATATTCACTTCCAGGTCATTGTCACGAGAGTTTTCGCCAACAATTTGCCCTCCGTAAATAACTTCTTGTGGTTCCACGAATAACACACCTCTCTGGGAAATATTAAGCATTGCGTATGTTGTTGCACTTCCTGTAGCAGTTGCAATCAAAACACCGTTTGCCCTTCGATACATGGTTGTACGAGTTGGTGCATACTTTTGAAAACAATGGTACATCACCGCTTCACCAGCAGTTGCCGTCAACATGTGGCTTCGCAACCCAATCAAACCACGAGCGGGTATTTCACACTCAATGTGCATTCTGTCCCCGCGCTGTTCAAGCGATTGCACTTCCCCGCCTCGAATTCCAAGCAATTCCATTGCAGCGCCAACGTAATGTTCATCAACATCAATCGTGAGCAACTCAATAGGTTCACACTTTACACCATCAATTTCTTTTTCTATAACTTGAGGGCGACCGACTGTTAATTCATATCCCTCGCGGCGCATATTTTCAAGAAGAATACCCAAGTGCAACAAGCCGCGTCCCGAAACCTTAAATTCTTCAGAGGAATCCCCTGCTTCAACTCTTAGTGCCAAATTACTTCGTAGTTCGCGTTGCAACCTATCCGAGATTTGTCTCGATGTCACAAACTTACCAGAAGTACCTGCATTGGGTGAATCGTTCACGCGGAACAACATGTGCAAGGTTGGTTCGTCCACTGCTATTCGTGCAATTGGATTTGGTTGTTCGGGGCAAGCAATCGTATCGCCAATTTCGAAATCACCAATACCCTCGACTGCACACAAATCACCAACTGAAACAAGTTCAGCGGGTGTTCTGCCGAGATCCTTAAACCTATACACTTTCTGAGCGCGGGCTTGCCTGTGTTCATGTTCATGGCAAATTGTAACTGCTTGGCCAGCGGAAAGCGCTCCAGCCATCACCCTGCCAATTGCAATTCTTCCCGCATATGGAGAATAATCTGCGCTTGCAATAAGCATTTGCAACGGTACATCTGCATATCCAACTGGCGCAGGCAAGTGGGACATAATTGCATCAAGGAGCGGTTGCATGTCGCCTTCAAATACACATTCTTCTTCAGTCGACCAGCCATCACGACCAGAAGCATAAATTATGTGAAAATCCAATCGCTCATCACTCGCTCCAAGAGCTACGAGCAAATCAAAAACCTCGTTGACTACTTCTTCCACTCGTGCGTTTGGTCGATCGCATTTGTTAACCACAACAATAATTGGATGGTCGAGTTCAAGTGCTTTACCAAGAACAAATCGTGTTTGTGGCATTGGTCCCTCAAAGGCATCAACAAGCAAAAGGACCCCATCAGCCATTTTCAAAACACGTTCTACTTCACCACCAAAGTCAGCGTGACCAGGAGTATCAATAATATTTATTCGACAGGTCTTGTCCGAATGCTCACCACTATGCGGTCGGTATGTGACGGCACAATTCTTTGACGTGATCGTAATCCCTCTTTCTTTCTCTAGCGGGTCAGAGTCAAGGATGCACTCCGCCTCTGAACGATTTAACTCCATAGCTCCGCAAAACGCAAGCATGGAATCGACCAAGGTCGTCTTTCCGTGATCAACGTGCGCAACTATCGCGACATTTCTTAAGTTTGGGTCAGCAGTATGGAGCATAAATCAAATCCTAAATAAGTGGGGTAACCCAGTATTTTACTCCAATCGCCACTCCAATGACAAATACTATGAATTTGGGAAATTATTTTTCTTTTTTTGAAGAATTCGTAAATTTGCCCTTATATTAACTGTCAGTGGTTCACTATCTGAAAGGAGTTGAAGATGAAAACACAAAAATGGTTATTGATTGCGTACATGAGTATCGCGTCAACTGCAATGGCGAATACTTGGATTGTTGACGATGACGGCAAAGCGGACTTCACCAATATTCAAACGGCTGTTGATGCCGCTACAAATGGTGATGAAATAATTGTCAGACCTGGAACATACACGAGTACTGCGCAGCAAGTAGTCGATTTTCTTGGAAAAACCATTACGCTTCGCAGCAGCCATGGCGCAAATGCGACTTTCATTGATGGTGAAAATATTCGACGATGTGTCGTCTTCACAAGTGGTGAAACAGTTTTGACAGTTCTTGATGGTTTTACACTCACAAGAGGAAACACGGAATCAAGTAGCAAATTTGGAGGAGGAGGTATCTTCTGCTCAACAAGTAGCCCCACAATAGAGAACTGCACCATCTCGGATAATACTTCCAATGGGTTGTTCTTCGGTGGTGGTGGAATTCTTTGCACCGATTACAGTAGCCCACTGATTTCAAACTGCTTGATTACGAACAACTACGCTGGCGCTTCGTTTGATGGCGGTGGAGGTGGAGTCTCTATCGGTGATTACTCAAACCCAACCTTCAATACTTGCACCATCAGTTTTAATACAACTCTAAACTCTAAACCTGGAGGAGGTGTATACATTATTAACAATTGTCATCCTGAATTCATTAGCACTAGAATCATGAACAACTCTGGATATACCGGTGGTGGCATTTATTGTGGTGTAGACAGCGACTTCAATATCACAGGCGGAGCAATCACAGACAATACCGCCACCACCGATGGTGGTGGAGTTTTATGCGATCAACACGGGCAAGGATCTGTAATGTACCCAAGTTTTTATTCTTGCACCGTTAATTCGAACACCGCAGGTGGCAGCGGCGGCGGCGCACATTTCACGGGAGCGAATGAACCAATGTTTTATGAATGCTTTATTATCGAAAACACTGCGCAAAGTACAAGTGGCAGTGGTGGAGGCGGAGGAATTTATTATGCTTCAAGTAGCGAGTTCTATAGCCCAACGCTTTCACTTATTCATTGCGAAATTGATATTAATGAAAGCCAGTCTAGAGGTGGCGGAATACTTTGCAGCGGATTCCATAACACGAACTTGGAGTATTCTCGGTTCACCAACAACACAGCAGTATTAGGTGGTGGCATTTCAATATATGGAAGTTTATTAGCGACCATTACTGATTGCGAAATACAATACAACTCTGCAACCGATGATGGTGGCGGACTCCACCATCAACCCTCCGATGGTATACCTCAATGGGATGAGCCTGTACTTGCTAGAAATCTATTCTGCAGTAACACGCCGAATCAAATTTCTGGAGTTTACAATGACAACGGAGACAATGTTATCGCAGAGGATTGTTGCCCTGCTGATATAACTGGAGATGCTGTTGTTGATGTAAATGACTTACTCGCTGTTATCGACCAATGGGGTTCAACCGACTCCCCTGCAGATATTTACGCTGATGGCATTGTCGATGTTAACGACTTACTCATGGTTGTTGGGAATTGGGGCGGATGTCCGTAAGTGCACTCTATTGAGTTCCATTGCTGTCCTTAACAAACCAAAAGTTGTACATCAGGGTCGATAAGGGTGCTTCAAGAGGGTCCTTAGCACGACTGGTTAACTTTGGCAAAGGATTTTTGCAATGATTAAATGCCCGCTCAGGATTTTCTAAGCGTTCAATTATGTGGAGAAGAATGCTTCGCGCTTGGTCATCTGCATCTTTGAGTTTCTGTTGCAAAAGGGGTACTGCTTTTGGGCCAAGGTGATAGATTGCAGGAGCAGCAATCTTCGCATCGCCATAAAAACTATTGTCAAGCAAGTGTGGGAACAAAATATTGACAACCATTTCCCTTTTCTCCGTACTTCCTGCAAAGCCAGCAATTGTTGCTGCTAAAAAACGTTGTTGTTCATCTGAACTCTCAATCGCTTCTAGAACGTATTGAGAAGATATGCTCCACCAGCGCAACAAATACTCTGCCGCTTGTCTTGCATTTCCCTCCATCATCTCCCACCCATCAACGTCACCGTCATCATGTAAATCTGATACACAAGCAACAAGCAATATTTCCGAAGGGACTTCGATTCGTTGACGAAGCATCTGTGCAGCTAGCGCCTTTGACTGACCATCCCCGACCATTGTTTCGTGACTAAGTGCTTCAATCGAGTCTGGCCAAAGCTTCTTAAGCATCGACATTGCACTAGAGGCGCTTCCCCAAATTCCATCATTGCGTAAATCCTTTGCAAGAATCTTGGCAAGCGCACGTGCTGATCTTCCATTAACACTTCCATTCCGTACTCTCTTCACAATTTCCTTTCGCAAATCAGTACGCGTCATCCCAAATGACGTGTCTGTAAGGATGACCAGTGGATACGTTGGCACAACTCTGGTCCATGTTCCATTTCGTACTGGACCCAAATACCCAGTTACGACTGCAACTGTTAGAAATACCAAACCAATATTTCCGAATTTAAAACGCCGACCATCTTTTTTGAGACGGCTAGCTTTTGAATTTGTCCCACATTCTGGACATTGAACCATGCCATGCGAATCTGCTTCTTGACCCTTTAGAATGTACCAACATCTCCCCCGCCAAAAAAACCATCCCATTGTGCATTTTTGCCACCAAGTTCGTCTCTTCCCTTTACATCGACAACGCTCTCCACGAGGCCACGTCCGAACAGCAATAACCAAGAGCAAGATGCTCAGTCCGCTGGCCACAGTAAAAACCCACGCTGCATATTGTTCACCCACGATTAGTAGCATACCCTTATTCTCAATGGTCTACCCCCGAATCTACCCCCGAATCTACCCCCGAATCTACCCCCGAATATACCACCGAATATACCACCCCGAATCTGCCACCCCGAATCTGCCAATGGGTCAGACCCTAGAATAAAGCCGGCTTTCAAAGTCAGGGTACAATGTTTCTATGCGAATACTCATGCCATTACTCGTTTTAGCAATTCTAGTTTCGTGCAAAACTGTTGAACGTGCCGGTGAAAACCCCCGTGCAATTCGATCCACTGGCACCTTAACGGGCGAAGTTCCAAACATGCTCCGTGGCACGATTAAACAGCATGTTGCGATGATGGGATACGAATCAACTTTTAGTGACACTTACAAGCCTATGCTAGCAGCTGGATATGGCTTGGTTGTTGGACTTAATGGCACGGGATCAAATGAAATGCCGCCTCAAGTCCGTGCTCATATGATTGCAGACCTAGCTAGAAGAGGTTTAGGCGAATCAACCCGTGGCTGGGGAAACTTGTCTCCCGCACAATTACTAGATTCAAAAGATACCGCTGTTGTCATTGTTGAAGCCGTAATACCTCAGGCAGCAACGGGTAGGAAGCCATCTCGAGGTAACTTGCATCCTGACCATCCATCTCTAAGTGGAACCAGATTTGATTTACACGTATTTGCAGAACCTAGTAGCGCAACAACAAGTCTTGAGGGCGGTTTCTTAATCCCAACATTCCTTCGTCTCGGGCAACTTACAACTGGGAAATCGCAAGCTCGAGAAGTGGCAACGGCAAGTGGGAATTTGTTTATAAATCCTTTTGCAGAACCCGGTGCCATCGGTAAAGATTCTGTACGCCGAAATGCGGGGAGAATTCTAGAAGGTGGCGAAGTACTACATAATATTCCTATGCGTCTAGTGCTCGTTGACCCAAGTCACACTCGTGCAGCAATGATCCAAACAGCAATTAACCGTGTTTTTCCAGAAGAATTTGGCCAAGATGGACCAACTGCCCATGGTATGAGTGACGAACAAATTGAAATTCGCGTACCCCCTTCATGGAAAGATGATGTGCCAACATTCATGAACCTAATGACGCACATAACAATGAGATTGCAAAACCCAGAGTCAACAGCCCTCAAAATAAAGCGACTTCTTTTACAAGACCCTAGCCCAAAAAATGCAGATGCAGCGATGTGGCGATGGCGGGCTATTGGCGATCGAGCACTTCCTATCACACGCCAACTGTACGATTATTCTGACGAACTACCACGCCTTGCCGCTCTTCGCTCCGGTGGCGGGCTAAGCGACCCAATGAGCGTTCCCTTTCTTATCGAAATGGCAACCTCTGATATCGCCCTTGGCAGTCGACTTGATGCCATTGACATGCTGAAAGAAATGCCATCTGATTTTAGAATTGAAATGGGACTCAGGCCACTCTTAGATAGCAATGACTTGGAAATTCGCCTCCGCACAGCAGAAACCCTCGCCAAGCGTGAGGACCCAATTATCAAACAGTACACCGTAAACCATAAATTCGATTTACTTCTTGTACCATCAAAACACAACATGATATATGTCACTCAAACGGGATGGCCACAGATAATTTTGACCGGCAACATCGAAATTGAGCAACCCCTCATGTTATCAACATGGAACAACAATTTACTGATTAAGGATACTCCTGAAAATACAAAAACCATCGATGTTCGATACCGAGATGAAGATCACCAAAGAACGGTTCTTGAAACTGTCTCCACAGACTTACCGACGTTTACGATGTTTCTCGCTCATCAACCCACACCTGAGGAACCCGCCCCAGGCCTAGATCTTTCATACAGCAGAACCCTTGGTGCACTACATGCACTATGGAGCCAAGAGTATCTCAATGCTGATTTTAAGGTCGAACAAGATCGCCTTCTTGCTGCCATACAACGCCTTGCTTCAGAAACGAGTTATACCCCACGACCTGACTTTGGAGAGGAAGAAGAAGTTATATCTGAAGACGAAGGAACAAGATTTATGCCATCTGCCCCACCAGTGGTTGCTGAAGAACAAGATACGGCACCATAATCACTGTTTTTTGCTGTTCTGATTGCAATAACCCCGATAATTCACTTGGCAATTCAGTTTTTCTCGCTACTATAGCACTCATGTAACCCTAGTTTTTGGGTGCATGAAGTGGCTTCAGGACGGAGTCATGGCACAAGACAGGAGGTCTTTCTTTACATGCGGCTATCTAAAATCACCATTGCAGGATTCAAATCATTCGCCGACTCTACGGAGTTTGTTTTTGATGCACCAGTTATTGGCATTGTTGGCCCCAACGGATGTGGTAAGTCCAATGTTGTTGATGCCATTAAGTGGGTCCTAGGGGAAAGATCAGCTAAAAGCCTGCGCGGTGAAGCCATGCTCGATGTCATCTTCGCTGGGTCAGCTGTTCGTAAACCTCTTGGAGCAGCTTCCGTCACATTAACCTTTGACAATCCAACCATAGATTCATCTGCAACGGACAAAACTAAGCGTCGCTTCCTCTCTGTAAATACTGATGAAGTCGGAGTAACTCGACGCCTCTTTCGAGATGGACGTAGTGAGTACCTCATCAACGGAAACAAAGTACGCCTAAAAGATATCCGCGAATTATTCCTCGACACGGGAATTGGCACCAACGCCTATTCAATTATTGAACAAGGTCGAGTTGCAGCAATGCTCAATGCTAACCCAACTGAACGTCGAAGTATCCTTGAAGAAGCTGCTGGCGTGGCAAGGTTTAAATCTAGAAGAAAAGAGGCACAACGAAAACTTGAGCGGACCGAAATAAACCTAGTTCGTGTTCGAGAACAACTCGCAAGCACTGAAAGGCGATTACGGATAGTTCGTAACCAAGCAGAAAAAGCTAGAAAATTTACTGGCCTTGATCTTCGGCTACGAGAAATCCGCACACATGTCGTCCTTGACCAATTCCATGAGTTGCACACACAACTCATGGGTTTAACAAGTCGGCTTGCAAGTCTTGAATTGGATCGGCAAAAAACTGCAAAAGAATTGCTCGATTATGAAGATGCAAAACGTCAACGAGAAGTTGACCGACACCAATTGCAAACAAGTCACCAATCACTTTTGCAAGAATCCACTGAACATGAGTCCACCATTCGACACGCGACCCAGCGATGCGACATGATGGATCGTTCGATTCAAGAGTCAAAACAACAAGTGGACGATGAACGCTCACACCTCTCACAACTCAAAACTCGCGAAGAGGCTCTTTCGGGCCAACGAGAAGGTGCTGCTGAACAAATTGCCGCTTCAGCAGAGCGCCTAGCTGAAATCGATCGACAGGTAGATACCGTCTCAAGCGAACATGCAAAAATTGGGCAACGAGTCATCGAACTTCAAGACCTTCTTTCCAGTGTTCAGGATGATCTTGAAGAGCAAGGCGCAACCCAATCCAGATTACATGCCGTCACCCAATCTGCAAAGGAACGTCTCAATAGTGAGCATGAACAACACTCTCGCGTAACAGAGAACAAATCAAAAGTCGAAAAAGAACGTCTTACATTAAAAACTAAACGGGAAGAAACTTCTCTTCTCATGGCTGAAGCTAAAAACACGGTCGCAGAACACGAAACTGTTTTGAAAACTCATGACAACGCTTCACATGCTCTTGGAGAGCAAGCAGAACAATTTACAAATGACCTTGAATCAATGCGACACCAGCGTGCTGCATCTGGCTCACGATTACATTTACTTGAAGAGATGCAACATGCCCGAGAGGGATTATCCGATGCTGTCAAGTATGTACTCGATAACGAAGAGCACTTTCCTCAAATCAAAGGAATGCTTGGTGATGCAATTGATGCAAGCCATGCAGACGCTCATCTAGTTGAGATTGGACTCGGACAAGACATACAATTATTACTTGTAGACTCTTCAAAGTCTGTACCGCAAGTCGAAAGTGCTCTTGAAAATATAAACGGAAGAGTGGGTCTACTTCCAATGGATGTTCCTCTAAGCGAGCATCTAGAAACCCCCCCACACGCGACTCCCCTGCTTTCTCTAATCAGAGTCGCCGACCATGCTCTAGCAGCAACAAAAAAATTGTTCGAAAAAACAGCAGTCGTTGACTCCTTAGAAACTGCAATCGAATTGCAAAAAACATTTTCAAACTGGCGCTTTGTGACTAAACTCGGCGAACTTCTTGAAACTGATGGTCGCATGTATGTTGGCAAATCTACTACGGGCGACCAAAAGGGCTGGCTCACTCGACGCATCGAAATCAACGCACTCACTATTGAGGTTTCCGCACTAGATCAACAAATTGAACAACGGCAAGCCCAACTCAGCGACTTACTTCACGAAAGTGAGCAAGCCAAACAACAACAACTTGATTCTGCACAACGAGTTCGTAACGCACGTAATTCCGTTGTTGAGTATGAATACCAACTCCAACGATTTGACGACGACCTACATCGATGCAATCGACAAGTTCATGTTCTACAAGAAGAAATCGACGAACTCAAGCAACGCATTGATCAGAGCAAGTTGCATCTTAAAAATGCACAAGAAGAAACTGCAGAAATTACTGCGAGTATCGAGCAGTTAACTGAGCGAAGAATTCAAAACCGAACAAATGTGCAAGCAGCCCAGCGGCTGTCCGAATCCGCGGCAGAGCAACTCACTGCAGCAAGAGTTGACCTTGGACAAGTTGGGGAAAAACACGAAGCAGACCGACGAGAACTTCGGCACATAGATGCCGCAATCGAAGAAGCCACACGACAACGCACTCTCTTGCAGGATCAAATTGCACGTCGACTCGGACAACTCGAACAATTTGAAGCATCAAAACAAGAAAGCCAAGACGAAATTACACGTTGCAAAATTGCTGCTTCTGCATGCAAAGAATCGATTGATGCATATAACGAAAAAGTTCGCGTAGCCGACGAGGAAGTTGAACAATCTGCCTTGATGCTTCAAAGCGCACGTGAACGGGCACAACACCTTGAACGAGATTTCCACGCAATAGAACTCAGCAGACGTGAAGCAGAAATCAAACGCGAAAACCTTGAAGAACGAACCCTTGACGAACTTGAGCTTGACGTTTCTGATGAATACAAATTATGGAATGATAAAGCAGAGACTGGAGACAGACCTGCTGTTGATCGAGATGAAATAGAAACTGAAGGCGATCAACTTCGAGCTGAGATCAAAAAACTAGGGAATGTTAATCTTGATGCTATAGAGGAAGAAAAAACCCTAGAAGATAAGAATGTCGAACTTGCGCAACAGGTTGTGGATATTGACTCTTCTGTTCAGTCCCTTACTTCCCTTATTGATGAACTTGAAGAACTAAGCAAATCACGATTTGAAGAAACCTTCAATACCATCAGAGAACATTTTGCTGGTCCACAAGGCATGTTCAGAAAACTCTTTGGTGGCGGAAGCGCTGACATCATGATGTTGCCAAACGAAGATGGGAATATCGACTTGCTAGAAGCAGGAATAGAGATAAAGGCAAAACCTCCTGGCAAACAACCAAGAGTCATCTCGCAGTTAAGTGGCGGTGAGCAAGCGATGACAGCGGTAGCATTACTCCTAAGCATTTTTAAAGCGAAGCCTTCTCCATTCTGTGTTCTTGACGAAGTTGACGCTGCACTTGATGAAGCAAACACACATCGTTTTATCAGTTCACTCTCACATTTCCTAGAAAAGAGTCACTTCATCGTAATTACCCACCACAAGCGAACGATGATGGGTTGCAACAAATTGTACGGCGTCACTATGCAAGAGCGTGGCGTTTCCAAACACGTTGCTGTAAATGTTGATGAAGTTGGCAAGGAAGGCGAAATTGCATCAAGTGCAATTAAACGAGAGAATGAAAACCCGCTACCAATTGTCGAGACAACTTCGACTGATCTGCAAAAGGTGTGACAAACAAACGGCCCGTGGGGTAATTTTTTCTATTCTAGCCATCCCTCGATGGCACTCCAAACCTCTTTCAGTTGTGGTGATGGTTCACCATCTACTGGGAATGGATTTTGTGTGTTAAAGACATGATCACCGCCTGCAATGATTGCAAGGGTTGAGTGTGAGATGTTACCTGCAATAGTTCTTGCCGCCTCTGCTGGTACTGTCGGATCAATTTCGCCATGGATGAGAAGGCAAGGAACGTCGATTCCAGATGAGAGTGTTAACAAGTCGTGCATCTCTGGTGATTCCAGTTGTTCCTCGAGAAAGGTTTTTCCAATATAAAGCATCTGCCCAGTCCTTCCCGATGGAGATTCGAGTCTTCCCTCATCGAGCAGGCGATCTTGATCTTCTCTTGAAAGTGGATTGCAATTACTTGGGGAAGAAAGGGCAATGACTCCATCTGGGTGTACACTCCCTCGACCCACGGCAAGTAAAGTCGATACTCCACCTCGAGAGTGCCCAAACAATATTAACGGAATATCGGGCAGCGAAAATGCTTCTGAAAGAATCTGTAAATCTACTACCTGAGTATTCCACGTAGCCTGTTCAAAGAGATCCTCACGTTCAAAAGGACCATCCCCATCAATCATCCCTGAATAAGAAAAATTAAACCGATGTACAATAAAACCCTCAGCAGAGAATCGAGTTGCTAGCCAAGGGAACATTCCATAATCTTTATACCCTTTAAAGCCATGTGCCATCAATACGACACCTTTTGGATTGCCATTGGGAGCATGAGTCGTTCCGTGTATTTCTTCCCCCCCACTACCTTTCATCTTCCAATCCGTTAACTTCATGTAATCTATAGTACACGATGCGGCTCGTTTCCATTTCACAATATAAGATATACGTATGACAAAAGAGATACTCCCAGTGGACTGTGTTATTTTCGGAGGAGGAGTTGCTGGATTATTTATCCTCCACAAATGTCTTGCTCTTGGACATAGTGCCGTCCTGCTGGAATCCAAATCACTTGGGACAGGACAAACGATTGACTCTCAGGGAATTATCCATGGCGGACTTAAATATGCCATCACTGGCCACAATGAGAATTCAGCAACCGCTATTAGGGAAATGCCGCTCGTATGGCGGCGTTGCCTTGCTGGAGAAGCAACACCAGACCTTAGTAATGTTACTTTACGATCAGATTTCTGTCATGTATGGCGAACTGATTCTCTCCGCTCAAAACTCGGTTGGTTTGCTGCGAAACTTGCCCTAAGAACGAAACCAAAAGTTTTAGACCAAGATGAGCTCCCAGAAGCATTCCATGGTCTACAGGGTCCGGTCGCACGGCTTGATGAACAAGTAGTTGAACCGCGGAGCTTGCTTGAGGTTCTTTCTCATGAACTTGATACAAATCTCATTCAGACAGCCGATGGCGGTGTTGAAGTTTCAAAACTTGACGAAGGTTGGCTCGTGCAATTACTCCACCCAGAAACTGGCGACCCACTAGATTTGCACGCGAAGAAAGTTGTACTTTCTGCTGGAAAAGGTAATGTACAACTCCGCGATGAATTCAATCTAACACCAAACAAAACTCAAGATCGTCCATTACATATGGTTATGGTCCGTGGCGATTTACCAGTTATCAATGGACATTGCATTGATGGTGCTAAAACAAGAGTGACAATAACAACAACAAAAGATTATGCTGGACGCTCCGTCTGGCAAGTTGGTGGGCAGCTTGCAGAAGATGGAGTAAACAAAACGCCTGAAGAGTTAATGAGTTTCGCTGCTAAAGAGCTGCAAGCAGTACTTCCAAATGTAAATCTTGACCATGCGGAATGTATAACCTATAAAACAACTCGTGCAGAGCAACACATGCGTGGGATTCGACCAACCGATATCTCAATTATTGAAGAAAATGAAGTGTTGACATGCTGGCCAACAAAGTTAGCATTTGCACCGAGACTTGCCGATGAAGTTGTTGCACGAATGGATCCGCCATCAATAAATGATTCCACAGAACTTTCAATATTCTCTAGTTGGCCAAGCCCAACTGTTGCTTTATCACCTTGGGAAACAGACCAGCCATGGTCGCCAATTGAATTGACCTGTTCACTATGAATACGAATGAGATTTTCCCAGTTCCTTTGAGTAACGTAGGGTATGGCGCCTACCAACTTGGGCGAATTGCAGGAGATAAGTACCGTTCATTTGGAAAACCAGTACCAAGCGAAAGCCAAGCAAATTCCGTTCTCAATGGGATTCTAGATTTAGGAATAACCATTATTGATACTGCACCTGCTTATGGCTCGAGTGAGGAACGTATCGGCAGTTATCTTAGTAGCCGGCGGGACGAGTACAACCTTTGCACGAAGGTCGGCGAACTCACGATCGATGGTCAATGTACCTTTGATTTTACTCCTGCTGGAATGCGAAAATCTGTAGAGCAAAGTCTACGCACCCTCAAAACGGAGTGCGTTGATTCTCTTCTTATCCATGCTCCTCCTGATGATCTTGAGGTTCTTCACAAGAGCGATGCCGTTGAAATGATGCACATCTTCAAAGATGAGGGAAAAACTCGAACCATCGGCTTCAGTGGAAAAACAATTCAAGCACAAAACGAAGCTCTTGCATGGTCCGACGTCATGATGGTTGAATACAGTGCAGCCAACCAATCAAATGAACCTGTAATAGAACGAGCGAATGCAAAAGGCATCGTGGTTCTTGTCAAGAAAGCCCTGAACAGTGGGCACCTTAACTATAGCGAAGCGATTGACTTTATCCGAAAAAAATCACCGATTCATGCAGCGTTGCATTGCACGGTGATTGGGAGCAGGAGTTTAGAACGGATGAGGGAAAATTTTGAAGCGTTTAGAGTTTAGGTATTGTTAAAGTAGTTCCAATTTTCAATCGATTTGGATCAACTTTAGGATTCGCGTTTACGATGACACCATACTTATTCACATCATCATAATAATCGCCAGCAATTGAACTCATCGTATCGCCATCTACGACAATATGAATCTTCTCGCTGCTTTGTAGTGGAGTTCTTGGAATTACTGGTTTCGTAACCTTCACTATTTTCTCTGTTGGCATACGCAAAACACGGCCTGGCATAATGCGGCTAGGGTCTGTGATATTATTGAGAGTTGCAATATCTCTCCACATTTTAAAACTGCCCATTTCACGCGTAGCGATTTCGCCCAACGTTTCGCCATCCTTCACCGTATAAATCTTATAGGTTTGTTCGACGATTTTTACTTCCTTCGGAAAAATTGGAAGTGCTGGAAGATCAACAATTGGCTCTTCAATCACTTCCGATTCTTTCGTTTCAACTTCAACAACACTTGGTTCTGGACGAACATTCGCAGAGAAGGTTGATTCAAAGAGAGAAGTTGGACGTCGAGTTATTTCAGGATTGGCAACAACTAGTTCCTCAGATGTTGTCACCTCTGGAAGACTTGTCGCAACAGGAGGATACCCCAATGCAATCATTTTCTCTTCAGGGTCACCACCAAACAAAGTAGGTCTCTGTTTAGGCAGAATATCTATCTCTGGTTGAATCGCCTCTTGTGGGGTCATGCCATAATAGACAACAAGCGCTGCGAGCAGAAGAACACACATTGAAAGTACGGCTTTACTTGTTCCGGACATAATGAAGCCCTCCTTGGCAACTATTACTAACTCGGTTCACTGTATAAATCGGTTCAAAGATAGATATATCTTGAAATTCTGGCTCTTAGCCAATTCGTCTCTGAGCCAATTTGGCTCTGAGTCAATCCAGCTCTGAGCCAGTGCTTGGTCGTTTAGGTGAATGCCCCTTGAAGACCAGTGGTGCCGCAATAGCAACTGAACTGTAAGTCCCAACTAAAATACCAATTATCAATGCGAAGGCGAACGGTCGAATTCCTCCACCTCCTGCAAGATAGATAATAATTACAGCAATGAGAGTCGTCACAGAAGTCAATACTGTACGGCTAATTGTCTGGTTTATTGAGTGGTTGACGATTTCCTGAGTTGGCAATGGGAGTTTTCCTCTATTTTCACGAATACGATCAAGAATAACAATCGTGTCATTCAAGGAGTAACCAATCACAGTGAGCAAAGCAGCAATTACACCAAGATCAATTTGAAATGCTTCAACCTTTAAAGTTTGACTGAAGAAGGCGATATGAGCAACATAGCCAGCAAGTGCCAGTGCACCAAGTGTAACTAACACGTCATGAACCAGAGCCACAATCGCAGCAAGCGAATACCTTAGGGATCCAAACCGGAACCAAATGTATGCCAAGATTCCAAGCAAAGATAACACAACCGCTACGATTGCGTTCGCCTTCATTGTTTCAGCAATCTGAGAAGAAAAACTACTAACTTGGTCAAGACTTTGGGGTTGAGAAAGAGCCGTGGAAACAAGTTCCCATTCATTGGCGGCAATTCGTTCATCAACTACTTCAGGGTTATTCTTGAGGTAGTTCATATCTGGATCATAAACAGCAACAGCGATTGAAGAGTACCCATCATCTTCACTGCGCTTCAAACCGAAGGTCGCTACTTCACGACCACCAGCATCCCTAGCATATTCAGGTTGTTGACGCATGCGGTCAATTCTCTTCTGCACATCTTCAAGAGTAACAACTGGCCGAATGTCTTCAACAAGAATAAGGACGCCTCCACGGAAGGCGGAGATATCACCTCGAGCATTAGTAGAAAGTACGTCACCAACAACAGTTGCATCCTGTGGAATTTGATGAGTGTATTTCTCGAAGGAAGAGGTACCTTCTCCAGTAAAGAAGAGTGCCGGTGGAACATCAAGATCGTCTCCAAATGTATCCGTTATTGCTTCGACAATTGTTGCGGTTACTATGGCATCGTCTTGAATCCCTGGCGGATTTGAAACCTTAATTTGGAAACCATCTGAAACGACTCTGCCTGTGCTTTCAACCTGGCTTTCGCCAACCGTAAGCACTGTTGCACCAGAAAGTTCAGAAAGGATTCTGTCTTTTTGGGATTCACCAGTAATTGCATCTCCAATTGCATGCACTCTAGATTCCACTGAATCTTCACCAGTATGGGCTAAAAGCAAACGAGAATCGCCATCCTGTAAGGTTCTCATTGTGAGAGAAACTCCGCCACGGAACTCCGTATCAAGCATCGTCACGCCGCGACCAACTAATAGCCAGACTGAAATGCCACACACTACAAAGCTAAGTACCCAGAAAACTTTCCTCAGGTTTACCCAATCCACTGAAGGATTAAGGACACGAGCAATAATAGGAAATACCGTTGGCAGCATTGGCAGCTTACGACCGCCAAACACATTTGTGTACAGTTCAAAAATAACTCGTGTTACAAATAAGGATGTAAAGAGCGTTGCAATAATACCAATTGAAAGTGTGACAGCAAAACCTTTCACTTCAGTTGTTGCCGTTCGATACAACACAAAACATACAATCAAGTTCGTAAGGTTTGCGTCAATAATAGTCGAGTACACTTTGTTATATCCCTCGCGTATTGCTTCACGCAAGTCGCGAGCTCCTCCAGCAAGTTCTTCTCGAATTCGCTCGTAGATAAGAACATTTGCGTCGACCGCCATACCCATTGTCAACACGACGCCGGCCAAACCTGGCAGAGTAAACGTGCCATCGATGAGTGCCATAATTCCAAAAATGAGAACACCGTTTGCGAGCAAAGCAAAGTCTGCTATGAGTCCAGCACTCATGTAGTAGAGAAGCATGAAGACAATGACCGCAGCAACGGACCATCCCAAGGCAGATAAACCTCTCGTTAAGTTGTCAACCCCGATCGTTGGACCAATAATATTGACAGCTATTGGATCATGACTTAATCGAGCTTCAAGCGAACCTGCTGCGAGAACTTGGAGTAAATACTGAATTTCACTTTGTGAAAAACTACCTGTAATTTGACCTTGTCCATTAATTTGAGACTGCAAATTTGGAGCCGTGTACACTTGCCCGTCTAAGACGATAGCCATCGGTTCATTTATATGCGAACCCGTCATTCTGCCCATCTGGGATGCCCCAGCGCCATCAAGACGAAAAGCAACCGATGGCCGACCAAATTGGTCCGCTGATTGATATGCACTGGTAACAGACCATTTATTTCCAGCTTGATGTGTCATGCTCCGAGCATCATCTGAGTAGAGCAAAATATAAATATCACCATTATATTCAGCGGCTTCTAGAGATCGCGCCGCGAGATAAGTCTGTGGGTCTGCGAGCAATGAAGCAAGTTGATCCGGTGTGTCAACCCATTGGTCTAGGTTGTTAATCGGGAACCACTTTACTACTGGAGAATCTGTATTGTCAGGTCCTACCTCAGCAAGTTGGGCACGCATATCCGATGCATCAATTCCTTCAGACTTACCAATCTGAACAGCTATGCGAAAATCTAGAACCCCTGCACCTCGCAGCATACGAATGAGATCTTCTGGATCATCAAATCCCGTTCTCTTTAGTTGGTACTCATCAAACGCATCAACTAGAGCCCCAAGCTCAGTCGAGAGATGTGGATACGATGATTCAAGCTCCGCAAAAGCAACATCTCTTGGTGCTATGCCACGGAGAACCTCATCTGTTGTTGCATCCCGAATAACGCGGCCGTTTTCATCACGCAGTGGATCTCCTTCAGGAGAAAGTTGCAACAGACGTGCAATTTCATTTCTATCAAGACTCATTGCAAGTAATTGTTCACGAGTATCCTCATACTCGATTTCAACATCTGCAACTTGTTGCTCAAGCGAGCCATCTGTTGGATTAGCATCAAGTTCTTCTAATACGTATTGAAGATCAGCGTGCAATTCTTGTAATTTTGTAACTAATGTACCCCGAATTCCATCATCGCCAAATAGTGCTGAAGCATTCCCCTCTGCTAATGCTTGATCAAGATCGCCTGAACGTATATGAGCTGCGGTGAGCAGGTCATCTAAATAGCCACGATACACTGCCATAAGTTCTTTGACTTGTGGGCTAGGTAGTGGCATCACAACTTCAATTCGATCTGTACCAAGAGGTGTCATTTGAATATCGAAGACGCCATCTGGGTTAACACGCTCTTTCAAGACTTCAATTGTTTGCGAGAGTACAGATTGACGGTCAACGCCCTCATCCATTCGAACAGAGTAAATTAAACTGACTCCGCCACTTAAGTCGCGGCCAAGTCGTATCTTTTTATCGGGTGGTGTTACTGCGAACACACAGCCAATGAGTAGTAAAGCAATCAGGATGATCTTCCAGATGAGATTCTGCATAACGGTATTAGTCCAAGATGATTCTAAAAAGTGATAAGTAAACGTGAATAATTAGTCGCAGTTTGTATCGGCAGTTACTTGCTCAATGCTATCGCGGAGTACAGTGATTCTTGTATTGGATGATTCATCAACTTTCAATACAAGGCGGTCAGGTTTAATCTCAACGATAGTGCCAAAAACTCCACCGCGTGTAAGTACGGTGTCTCGTTTCTGTAACGAATCAAGCATTGCTGATCGTTTCTTCTTTTGTTTTCGGCCACCAAACATACTAAAAACAATCATGCCAACAAGCACAACCATCATGATGGTGAAGAAGTTACCTCCAAGTGGATTCGGCTGAGCGCCTTCAGTACCAAGCGGTGAACCATCTGCACCCTCTGTCGTTGTAGTGCCTTGGGCTGCCTCTTCTCCAGAAAACTGAGTAAGCACCATTGTGGCAATAATGTCTGTTGGGGATGTCGAATACATGATTGGAGTTCCTTCTACGGGAGTGATTATGGACTTAGAAGCACTGGCCATCGTTGTGGTAATGCAGACCAGGAATTATCTTCGATTGCGAGCCGTATGTCTATCATCAGAGACTGGAAGTGATGAATGTTATGTTGACTCACCAAAATGCCAGATAGCATTTCTTTTGACATGAAAAGGTGTCTTAGATACGCTCTGCTGAACCCCCCACTACAAGAAGCACATGAACAGCCCTCTTCAATAACGCTTGTATCTGCCTTATAAAAGGCATTTCGGAGGTGAATTTGCCCTTTTCTCGTAAAAGCTTGTCCATTTCGACCATTGCGGGTGGGAAGGACGCAATCGAACATATCCATCCCCGAAGCCACTGCGGTGACCAAATCTCGTTCATACCCGACCCCCATGAGATATCGAGGTTTTTTATCGGGAAGCAAATTTGCTGTAAATTTGACGACTTCACTGATTTTTTCGGGCGATTCTCCAACTGCTACTCCACCGATTGCGTACCCGGGGAGTTCCACATTGCACACTTGCTCAACACTGCGAGAGCGAAGGTCAAGATTTGTTCCACCTTGCACAATACCAAAGAGAGCTTGCTGATCTGGACGTTGATGAAAGTTTGCACATCGCTCGAGCCAACGCGCAGTTCGATCAAGTGATTGCAACAAACGTGTTTCATGTTCCAACACTGACAACTCGCCATCTCGTTTCGTTAATGCATGCCGACGCCGCGCAAGGTTTTGTGTTTGCGGAGCAACACTTGAAGGGCAATCATCAAATGCCATAATAATATCCGCGCCTAAATTGTTTTGAATTTCAATTGATCGCTCTGGAGTAATTCGGATTTTAGAACCATCAATTATTGACTTAAATGTAACTCCATCTTCATCAACAGTATTTATGTCCGCCATAGACCACGCTTGGTATCCACCACTATCAGTTAAGATTGGTCTGTTCCAACGCATGAATGCATGAACGCCACCAAGTTGCGCAATTTGCTCATCTCCTGGACGAAGCATTAAATGGTACGCATTGTTCAAAATAATCTCAGAACCTGTCGATTCAATTTGCGCTGGAGTTAAACCCTTTACAGTTCCGCGTGTACCAACTGGCATAAACGCTGGCGTTTTAAAAGAACCATGAGGCGTTGTCACCACACCTGTTCTTCCCGCATGCTCCCCACTTCGGTGCTTGATTTCAAACTTCAGAGGCAATTACGAATCCTCGCGGCGTTTTTTTGAAGCGTCGTGTAATATTTTCTTTTCTTTAGAAGACAAACTTTGCAAACCTTTGTTATGAATTTTGTCAAGAATTCTATCAATGTCGGCCTGAGTGCTTTCCCTCTCACGCCATGCAAAATGTTTCGACGTTGGGTCGGCCTTTCCCAAGAAATCAAAGAACCCGTTGAGATGGTGAGGGTTCCGTATGAAGTACCATCCAGCAGCGGCCCCGCCTAAGTGTGCTGCTTCACCTCCAGCATTATTTCGACCAAAGAGAACAGTAAACAGAGCGAGAGCCACGAGCGAATATGCCAAAGTTGAGAGTTTCATTGGTATGAAAAAGAAGAGAAGCACTCGAATGTTAGGTGCCAAAAACGCCCCAGCAAGAAGTATCCCAAAAACGCCAGCAGAAGCTCCAACGAGTGGGGTTGCGGTGTCGTTGAAGAGCAAGCCCGGTATATCGTCGCCAAACACATATCCACCGAGATTTAATATGAGATACAACACAGCTCCAAAAATGCCACAGAGGAGGTAAAACGCGAGGTACCGCTTCCCACCGAGATATTGCTCAACGAGAGGTCCAAAGAAATACAAACCAATCATGTTGAAAAGTAGGTGCTGCATATTGGCATGAAGGAATTGGAATCCAATTAGTCGCCAATACTGAATACCCCAGATAGCGTGATCTGTCGACATATACATCCACTTACTCAAAAAGCCATTAAAAAATGGATCAATCATATAAACAGCAACGCAGATGATAATCAGCCAAGTTGTGACTGCCATTTTTTTCCTTTGGCGCATCCCTCTACCAAATACTCCTCTTCCACCTGAGGGCCTTGCATAATCTCGATCGTGAATTCCCATAAGAGACGCATCTTACCAAAGAGAGGTATAAAAAACACGGCAAGCAGATTCTATCTGCCTGCCGTGTTCAAGAAAAAAGTCTTAATTTAATCGTCTACAACAACAATATCTACACGCCGACTTGCTGCTTTTGTTGCCAGTGGCTTTAATGGCCCCCAACTTTCAATTGCAATGCGGTCCCTGTTCACACCTTTTGAAACGAGAAAATCTCGTACTGACCAAGCACGATCAAATGCAAGGTGCCAATTACTCTTGAAGTTACTTTTCTTAATTTTATCTGTATCGGTATATCCCATAATCAAAATCGATTGATTTGGGTAAGTTGAATTCAACGCAGTTGCTACTTTTTGCAATGTTGATTTCGCCGTATTTTTCAACGTCGCACTTCCAGAATTGAATAATAAATCACTTGAGACGGTGATAGCCAAATCTTTATCTCTAAGCGTGACATCAACACCGCCAATGTTTTCGAAGATACTTATCGTTTCTGGACGGGTGTCGAGTGCAGTTTGAAGTTCTTGACTATGCTGTTGTTCGAAGCGCAAGTTGCCTTGTGTTCTACGCAAATCTTCATCTGCAGCAAGCAATGCAGTTGTTGCTTCTTTATACTGCAATCGAAGTTCTTCGTTTTCTTTTTTCAACAAGTTGTTTTCAGTTTGCATTTTGTTTTTACAACCAAACATTGAAAACCCAATTGCTAATCCCGTAATTACCATTATTGTTTTGTGTCGCATCATGCGTGTCCTTTCTCCGTTACTGAGGACTATTCACCAAGCACAAGAGAAACATCCTGTTTCACTGTCCGTATCCAACGGGTAGTGGTGATATGTGTATTGAACCTTCTTTTTGCCCATCCGTCAAATCGACCACGCTTACAAAAAAACTCCAAAACTTTACGGCCATCTCATGTGGCACCTCTGTGGTCACCTCTGAGGTGACCACAGAGGTGACCACAGAGGTGACCTCAGAGGTAGAGGTTGTCAGCATTTGGACGTCTGGCATCACGATTGACCACACCCAATCAATGCCTGGGCGGCATAAAACCACAAGTAATGTCGCAATTGCAAGATGTGGACCATAGGGTATCTCTCGATATTGCTTGCCTATCTTTTCAAGAATTGCTGAAACTCCAGCCCAAAGCAACCCGCTGAAAGGTGCGATGAAGAAGATGAGAACCGGATCCCACCACCCAACGACTGCACCAACACCAGCGAGCAAGTGGACATCACCAAGTCCCATAGCTTCTTTCCCAAAGCCCAAGGTGCCCAAAATACGAATTCCCCAGACAAGTCCTCCTCCTACGAGGTATCCAAGAATGCTTCCAGCAATCCCTTGAATAGCAAGCGAAGGCACCCCCTTTTCATACCCAAGAACCCACCCGATAATGAACCCCAACATGATTGGAAGAAGGAATATTATCTCCTTGAACATTTCACGCCGAGCATGTGGATAGACAGCCAATAGTTCGTCTTCCTTAACGTACTCTTCGTAATCGGAAAAGCTGTATTTCAGAACTCCTATCTTCAATAAGAAAGTAGAAAACAGCACACCACCCATTCCACAAAATGCTGCAAGCGACCAAGTCCAATCTATTAATGGATATGGCCAGATTTGATCTGGGGTGTGCCGAACTTGTAACCACGGTTGACACAGTGCTGCTAGAAAAGCGACGAGTGTCATAAAGATTGGGATTTGGATTGGAATTGTAAATGTTCTAGCATCAATAACTGTCATCGCGAACAAACCGCTAACCAAAGTGAGCAGTGCGATAAACATTGGCAATGTACGAACGACTCCATTGTCATGCCACCATGACCCAAATATTTCACCTAAAAATGGAGTGGATTCTGGAACCCAATAACACAGCACATAGCAAACCAAAAACAAGAATGCAGTAAGCAGTTCAACAAACGGATATTCGAATGAAACCGGCTCTTTGCAGTATCTACACTTCCCGCGAACTGCAAACCACCCAAGTATTGGGATATTTTCTCTAAAGAAACGAAGGCGATGATTGCAAGATGGACAACTACTCTGAGGAACAAGAAGTCGCATGTTTCTAGGCAAACGATAGTGCACCACGTTTAAAAAACTCCCTACACATGCACCGAGGACAAACACAAAAATCGATGCTGGAAGATGCTCCATCAATGTGGCTTTTAAAAGTAGTTGATCAAATGTAGCGTGCGTTGCTAGAAGCAAAAGTAGGGAGTCCTTTCCCAGCAGGAATTACGTCAAATCTTTCGATTCCATCGTTTGTATTTGTTGCTGAGCTTTGTCAAGAAGTTCTTTACAACGATTTACGAGTAACTTCCCGCGTTTATGTTCTTCCATCATTTTTTCTAAATCAGCATCACCTTCTTCAATGCGTTTCACAATTGCGTCGAGTTCTTCTGATGCCTCTTCGAAAGTCATCTTATCAGGTTTTGGCGAATTATCGGTACTCATGATGCGCACTCTACCTTGGACTTGAGACTTCCGTCAGCAAGAACCGTGCAAATTTGATCCCCTTCTTGCACATTCTTACTCGATCGTACAAGGTTCCCACTTGAATCTTGAGTTAATGAGAATCCACGACGAAGCACCTCAAGTGGACCAATTGATTCTAAACGAGATTCAAGCGAGCCGATTCGATGGGCTTCACTCGTTAATTTTTTCGTTGTTGCCGCCTGCAGAGATGCTTGAAAGAGCATTACTTGCTTCTGGCGATTCTGAACTAATGCATGAGGACGTTTTGATGCAAGTAATTCCGAACGAGTCGCAACTACCAATGACAAACGGTGAATGAAAGAAGCCACTGATGACTGTATTTTTTGCTCAACAAGCACAAGTGAAGAACACAACCGTTCAAGATTCCTTGATGCCACACTTAAAAGACGATTCTGCCCGTGCTCAATCATCTGCAATAGTTCTTCTCGATCTGGAACGAGGACCATTGCTGCTTGTGTTGGTGTTGAAGCACGATGATCCGCAACGAGTTCAATAATTGATGTGTCTGATTCATGACCAATCGCCGCAACGATTGGCGTCTGACAGTGAAACGCTGCTTCAGCAACACCGCGATCATTGAAAGACCATAACTCTTCAAGACCTCCACCCCCACGCGTCACAATAATTGCATCGATTCCCATTGATTTCGCAGATGCATCAACTCGCTCAATTGCCTCTTTCACTGCGAGTGCCGCACCGTCACCTTGCACAGCAACATTGATAATCAACAATTCCACCGAAGGCATTCTTCTCCGCGAAGTTTCAATTACATCTTGCACAGCTGCTGAGGAAGCACTTGTAATAATTGCAATTCGTTGAGGATATTTTGGGAGTGTTTTTTTGTGTTGTTCATCGAACCAACCCGCTTCGCGAAACTCTTTGAGTAACGCCTCGTACTCAAGTTGCAACGCTCCCTTTTCTTCACCAGCGGGCTTAATACGATCAACATAGATTTGCGTTTTACCAAATTTTGCATAATGCCCAACCGAGCCCCGAATGATGACTTGATCGCCCTGCTTTGGATTCCACCCTTGAAGTTTCCCTGTCGCATTGGACTTCACTTTTGAAGCCCACATCGCACAATCAATTTTTGATTCACCATCGGAGATCGTGAAATACCAATGATTGCCAAGTTTTGGGCTGTTCACTTGGCCCACAACGTCAATTCGGCCAATTCTTCCATCAAGAACATCGTTGATTTTCTTGCTCAACTCCGAAACAGTAATGGGTTTCATCGCCTCAGATGGAGTTTCTAGTTTAGAAAACAAATCAGTCACGTCAAGGATGGTATCCTGTCTGCGGGGCTATGCAAGACACGAGCGAAAAAAACATGCTTCGGATTTTGGTTTCCGACTTACCAACCGTTACTTATAAACGGGCAGTGGCACTACGCGATTTAGGAATTACTACTGTCGCAGACCTCATCAAGCATTTACCGATGCGTTACGAAACGCACCACGGAAACATGACCATTCAAGATGCGAACACTATGCTCGGCGAGAAAGATAAGATGGCTGAACTCGTCACTATTGAGGCAACTCTCGTGAAGATAAAACCTGGGTGGCGGCGAGGGAAACGAAGCCGAGTAGAAGGGACAGCTGAAGATGAGACAGGGACGATTCATATCAATTGGTTTAACCAACCTTGGATAGCCAAGTCTCTGCATCCTGACATGAAGATTCGATTGCATGGTTCGCTTTCACGGCATAATGAAACACTGCAGATGAATAATCCCCGCTGGGAGGAAGTCGAAGAAAACGAACAGGTAGAACTCGTCAATCGTGACTTACGCCCAGTCTATCCGAGCAACGATCGCATTTCATCAACAGTAATTGCACGCCTGATTGAAAGCGTGCTAGACAAAGCAATCCTTGAAATAGAAGACCACCTTCCAGAATCATTGCGACAAGAATTAGCCATGCCAGAATTAGCAAAAGCGTATGCATTGTCTCATCGGCCCAAAACAGAAGAAGATGCAAAAAGTGGAAAACGCAGAATTTCATTTGATGAATTATTCTTGCTTCAACTTGGCGTCATGGTAAAACGACATCAACGACGCGACACTATGCATGCTCCAATCTTACGATGGGACAACGAAGTCAAATCGCGTATTGCTGCACGTATTCCTTTTACTTTAACAGAGGCACAAGATAGAGTCATCGAAGAAATCGCCTGTGACATTTCAACCACTACACCGATGAACCGTTTACTCCAAGGCGATGTCGGCTCTGGAAAAACTGTCGTTGCACTACATGCGATGTTAATGGCTGTCACAAGTAATTATCAAGCTGCAATGATGGCTCCTACTGAACTACTTGCCGAACAACATTACCTAACAATTTCTCAACTCCTACAAGACACCAATGTCAAGACCGCCTTATTGACTAGTTCCTTGAACACGAAGGAGCGAAAGACGCTAATTGAACAAATTAGCAGTGGAGAAATAGATATTGTCGTTGGCACACACGCTCTTCTCACTGAAGATGTCGTGTTTTCAAACATTGCACTCACGATTACGGATGAGCAACATCGCTTTGGGGTACACCAGCGAGCAACGCTTCGCAACAAATCAGATGATGACTTTGCAATTCCACATACTCTCGTCATGACGGCTACTCCCATTCCAAGAACTCTTTCGCTTACTATTTTTGGTGATCTTGACGTATCTACGATTAATGAAATGCCACCTGGGCGCTCTCCTATCACTACAAAACTTGTGCAGCCCGAAGATGCTCAGAAAGTGTATGCATATTTGCAATCTCTCGTAGAACTTGGACAACAGGGATATGTAGTTGTCCCTCTTGTCGAAGAATCAGCATCGGGGCTGAAGTCAGTAACTGGTCACGCAAACACTTTACGCGAGGGGCACTTGCTTGGCTCCATTGTCGAAGTCGTCCATGGAAGAATGACTTCTGCCCAGCGAGAAGAAACTATGCAAGGATTTCGGGATGGCAATATTGACGTTCTTGTTGCTACAACTGTTATTGAAGTTGGTGTTGATGTTCCTAACGCAACAATGATTGTCATCGAACATGCAGATCGATTTGGGCTTGCACAACTTCACCAATTACGAGGTCGGGTGGGACGGGGATCTAAACCAGGTGTTTGTGCTCTTATCGCAAGTCCGATGACTGAAGATGCCTCTCAACGCCTTGCTGCTATTGTTGATACGACTGATGGGTTCGTCATTGCAGAAAGAGATTTAGAAATACGCGGTCCAGGCGAATTATTTGGAGCAAAACAAAGTGGCATCGCCCCATTTACTGTTGCTCGCCTACCTAGAGATTTTAAACTTCTGCGACTTGCCCGCTCAGTAGCAAGCGATTGGGTTCAACGTGACCCGACCATTTCAGAATCTCCATTATTAAAAGCAAGGCTCTTTCGAGCACACGGACAAGCTCTTGGTCTAGGAGATGTCGCGTAATGTCAACAAATACTGACCTTGCGAAAATGTTTCATACTATGGCAACAATTCTTGAAATCAAGGGTGAGAATGCATTCAAAATAAGTGCGAACACCAAGGTTGCCCGCGCCCTTGAAGATATGGTTGAAGATGTCGGGGAACTAGATGACATCACTTCGATTTCAGGAATCGGCAAAAGCAGCGCAAAGAAAATTCAACAATACACAAAAACTGGCAAGATGTATGACTATGACGAACTGGTCAAAAGCATTCCAAGTGGACTCCTTGATATCATGAATGTACAGGGAATTGGTGCTAAAACAGTCAGAAGACTCTGGAAAGAGATTGACGTCGTTGATATTCAAACTCTAAAAGAGGCGATAACGGACGGACGTCTCGAATCACTTCCTCGCATGGGCGCAAAAACAATTCAAAACATTTCAGAGTCAATAGAATTCTTAGCATCAAATGCAGACCGAACTCGTATTGGTATTGCTTTACCAATTGCAAGCAGACTTATCAACCACCTTAAAACAATCAAAGGTGTAACAAAAATTACATTCGCAGGATCATTGCGCCGCGGAATGGAAACGATCGGCGACATCGATATTCTTGCAAGTACCTCTGACGAATCTTTACTTGCAAAACAATTTTGCGAGATGCAAGACGTAGAAAAAATACTTGCCCAAGGCAAAACAAAATGCAGTGTTCGTCTTAATGCTGGAATGCAAGTCGACCTTCGAATTGTTGACAAGGATAAGTTTGGCGCAGCCCTTCTCTACTTCACAGGAAGCAAGGAACACAACATTACGCTTCGAGAGAGAGCAATTTCACAAAAGAAAAAGCTCAATGAGTATGGACTTTCTCCTTCAAATATTAGTTGCACTGAAGAAGCCATATACGCGGACCTTGAATTACCCTGGATCCCCCCTGAAATTCGCGAAGATCATGGAGAATTTTCTGTCTCCAAGTCCCATTCACTTATAACAATCAGTGACATTTGTTCTGATTTGCATTGTCATACCACAGCAAGTGATGGGCACATGTCAATTGAAGAACTCGGCAAGATGGGGATGCAACTTGGGTATCACACCATCGCTGTAACTGACCATAGTCAAGCTCAAGGACAAGCCAACGGCTTAAAACCAGATCGTCTGCGTAGACAAATTGATTCGATTCATGAAATAAACGAAAGCATGCAGGGAATCACCATTCTAGCTGGAAGCGAGGTAGACATTTTGCCAGATGGAACCCTCGATTTTGATGATGAACTTCTTGAGATGCTCGATATTGTTGTTGCGTCACCCCATGCCGCGTTACAACAAAAAACAGCAGAGGCAACAAAACGACTTCTTGCTGCAATTGAACACCCCCTCGTTCATATCATCGGACACCCTACAGGCCGAATAATAAACAAACGAAAAGGGCTTGAACTCGACATCCCTTCAATTGTTGCAGCAGCTGCTGAACACCAAACAGCACTTGAGTTAAATTCAAACAGCCATCGGCTTGACTTGCGAGACACGCATGTTCGTGCAACTTGTGATGGTAATGCCTTTCTTGCAATTAATACCGATTCCCACCACCCTGAAGATTTCGACCAATTGCAATTTGGCATTCTCACTGCACGCCGTGGGTGGGCAACACCAAGAGATTGCATCAATTGCATGAAACATGATGAATTGCAAACTTGGCTTTGTCGTAACTGTTAGAATGTACGTATCACATGTTTGAAAGCCTCTCGAACAAACTCACCTCTTCTATTAGAAATCTTTCTGGTCGAGGAAAAATTAGCGAATCCAATGTCAAAGAGGCAATGGAAGATGTCCGCAGAGCCCTGCTTGAAGCAGATGTGCACGTCGACGTTGTTACAGAGTTTTGTACAAATGTTGTCAACGACGCATTAGGAGCTCACGTCACATCATCCCTAAAACCTGGGGAGGAAATGATTGGTATCGTCAACCAACGGTTGATAGATATCATGGGTCCTGTTGATAGCCATATAATGCTTGTCGACCCGGGTCCAACAATTATCATGATGTGTGGTCTACAAGGGTCTGGCAAGACAACTACTTGTGGAAAACTCGCTGCGTATTTAAAAAGCAAGGGTAAAAATGTATCACTTGTCGCAGCAGACCTCCAACGTCCTGCAGCTGTAGAACAACTTGAAGTTGTAGCACAAGATGTTGAGACAAATGGCAAAGGTGTTGGGCAAGTTTCTTGTTACAGCGAGCCAGACAAATGCGGCGAGTATGGAACTGCAACTGGGGTTGCAGTTGGAGTTTGTAAACGAGGCGTCAAACAAGCGAGGAAAGATAAGGTCGACGTTGTCATTCTCGATACAGCGGGTCGTTTACACATCGACGATGAATTGATGAAGGAACTTCGGGGCGTTCAAAACACAACACAACCACATCAAGTCTATCTCATTGTTGACGCGATGATTGGTCAAGATGCTGTAAATGCTGCTGGGACATTTCATGAACAACTTGCAGTGGATGGGGTCATTCTAACTAAATTTGACTCTGACACACGAGGTGGCGCAGCGCTTTCAGTCAAACGAGTAACTGGCGTAACAATTAAATTCGTAGGTACCGGTGAACGTTTTGACGCCTTTGAGGAATTTCATCCTGATCGAATTGCTAGTCGCATTTTAGGAATGGGTGACGTTGTTTCGCTTGTAGAAAAAGCGCAAGAAGAAATATCTGAAGAAGACGCAATGAAACTTGCCGAGAAAATGGCAAGCGGAAAAATGACTGTTGATGACTTTATTAAACAGTTAAAGTCTATTCGTCGAATGGGTCCAATGAAACAAATACTTGGGATGATTCCTGGGGTAGGTTCCGCCCTTAAAAACATACAGGTTGATGACGAGCAGTTTGATCAAATTGAAGCAATCGCAAGCTCAATGACCAAGAAGGAACGTGCTGACATCTCGCTTCTTGGCAAGAGTCGAATCAAACGGATTGCCGTTGGCTCTGGAACAAATAACAACGAAGTAAACCGTTTCGTAAAGCAATTTCAGATGATGAAAAAGATGTCCAAACAAATGTCCGGTGGAGGGATGGCGTCTAAGATGGCTGCTTTACAAAATGCAGGGGGCGATATTGACCCCTCAGCATTAGCTGGCCTTACTGGTCGAAGTTCAACAAAAACCCAAAGCCATAAAAAGCGTTTTAAGCAACGTAAACGCCGTTAACCCCACCATCTCAATGAACAATCCGCGGGGTCGTTTATTTAATCATCGAATGGCAGAGGGTCGTCAGCATCACCACGAGCCCATGCACGGATTTTTGGAAGTAGCCTATCTTGGATAAGTATTTTGATACAAGCGGCGACAGGAATAGCAAGTAACATTCCATACGCACCGAGCACACTTCCACCGGCTAATACGGCAACAAAAATGGTCACTGGGTCGAGGTTCGTGGCCTTCCCAGCAATAAGTGGAGTCAAAAGCCAACCATCAAGCGCCTGCACAATTGCAAAGACGAGTGTTGGCCAAAGCAGAATCCCCCACCACACCATCCGGTCTGCTTCAGGAACTCCAAGTTGATCTAAAAATAACAGCCCTATTGAAACTGGGATTCCAACCAAACCTAAAAATGGCACCGAACAAAGAATACCTACACCAATACCAAGCAAAATCGCGTAAGGGACACCCACGATGAGCCAACCGATTGCAAGCAAAATTGCCATTATGAATGCAATCACAATTCTTCCACGTACGAAACCCGCAACGGCTGCATCCATCTTTGTTAAGAGCGCAAAGGTTTTATTTTTCCCTCGGTCAGGAACAACTCCTTTTGCAAACTCCACCACCTTTGGGAACCATAAACTAAAGAAGAAGAAGTAGAACGGTATCAACACAATCAAGATTGCAAAACTAAGAGCCCTCCCAACAAGTCCCAACGCAACGCCACCTGTTGTTTTTGCAAGGGAAAACAAATCTGCATTCTCTTGGCCTCCTACTTTGACGACCTTTTTATCTCCATCAGCTATTTCTGAAGGCAAGTAGGTAAGCGATTGGCCTACTTCATCACGGATATCTTCCGGAACATATTTGTCGTTGAACTGTTCAAGTTTCGCACGCAATTGCCCACCTTGAACTTCATGCACAAGTGACGAGGTTTGAGAAATGACCAGAGGAATAGTCACCGCAAGAACAACTAATAACCCAGCAGACATAATCAACAAGATTCCAGAAATTACAGGAATTCTTCCAAGTGGAAACTTAGGGTGGTCAGCTAAAAATGAAATCAATGGTTCAAAGAGATACGCCAAGAGTAAAGCGACAAGCAACGGAACAGTAATATCTCGCATCGCATAGCCAAGCCAGATTGAGCACACAATAATGACAAATAAAAGTAAATCTCGCACCCACTGAATTTGCCAAAGGTGCAACTTTGTTATGTCATATGTTGTTCGTTTTTCTGGGTCACCAGCCATGAGCGAATCGCCTTACTGGTTTGAACCGATGCAATCCACTAAATCTCGTTCATGGAAAACTTCATCGAATTGAAAAATCGCACGGAAGTCTTCTTCAGAATCTTGAGGACTTGTTCGTAATAATTCTAACTCAGCCATCCTAAAAACTATGACGCCAAAATCTTCAGTTCGCCTCACGCCCCAACTTTTTAGCACAACTTGGGCGAGCAATCCAAATCGATCTATTGCAAAATCTCGCAACCCCATGCACAACTGTTGCCCCGTCACGTGAGGATCAAATTCCTCCAGTTCATAGCAGTCCATATCTCGGTTTGCAAACAATTCAGCTGTGTACCCAAGTCCTCCTTGCACAAAGGCGAAAGCAGCAGGTGAATAGGGTGTGCCACGAGCAATCGTGGTCCAATCAATTGGAATTGTAAGCATGTGTTGGCTCATCTGAAGAGGCAATCATATCGGCGAAATCGGCAATTGTGCCACAGGAAGCCCTTTTTTTGTGTAATAGCCCTATCTTTTTGTCAAATAAGGTGATGAACCCACTCTGGCATTTCATTCGATTCCAAAATATTCAGCAAAGGTGAACCACCAAGAACCTCAAAGGCAAGAAGACCAGCCGTTTCACCTGTGTGTAATGTCACGAGACTTTGATCTTTCCCAAGCGCTGTTGCTCCATGAATTGTTCCCATTGAAAGTAAGTCCAATGGATCTGGACAATCACGTTTATATAAAAAACGTAGTTCGTCAATAACACTAATCCGATCAGGAGTATCAAGGCATAGGAGCGAGTCAGTTCCAATTGAAACATGTACACCGGCTTCAAGCATCTCTTGCCAACGATGACCTGTATGCCCAAAGTACGCACTTGCCCTTGGGCAATATGCAACTGTCATTTTAGATTCAGCGAGTCGTTGCAGGTGTGCATCTTCTATGTAATTCAGATGAGCTGCAATACATGGAGTATCTCCAGCGAGATTGAGTACTACGTCAATAGGATGATTGCCCCAGGCCTTTTCATCTTCATTCCAAGCACCCATGCGTTGCAAAAATGCCGTCATCTCTCCTGAACGATTCTTAGCATATTCCACTTCTTCCAATGTCTCAGCAAGATGCATCGCAACCGGCCGCCCACTTGAAAACGCTTCTTTAAACACATTTAGACCACAGGAATATGGTGAATGTGGCTCAACCCCAAACTGCTCAGGCAACTGTTGTATTTGTTCAACACATTCTTTTTGACTTGTTCCAGTTCCAAGCAACTCAATGAATGTCGTCGCAAGTAATGATGAATCCTGCACTAGCATCGCTGCTTCTTGAGTACCAGAAATATCTCCAACAATGGATGTCCCGCCTTTGGAAAGCAATTCTATTCCTTGCAATACAGATTCTTGAATCAAGGCTGTCTCTTTTCGAATTGGCAGAACCACTTCTTCAACCCAAGAAAAAAACGAAGAACATGCTGGCACAATCCCTGCTCCGCTTAAATCAAGATGCGTGTGTGTGTTCACAAAACTGGGTGTTACAATTTTGTCAATTTGGGTAACGGATGCATTTTCTGGACGACCGATTTCTTGAGGAGTCCCTGCCTGGATGATAGTATCATCCTCAAGAAGGATTGCTCCGGGAGAGGCAATCACCCCTCTATAGTCAACAATTGCAGTGGTATGAAGAAGATTTCTAGGCATTCTGTGTCTCAGATGGCTGTTCCTTAACGCTAGGATTGCTACACTGTACCTGAAGTTGGGACGGATCCCGACAGTAATTGATTCAACAAGAGGAGGATTCTCACCATGAACAAAACAATACTCACTGCGGGCATCATCACACTCATTGGCATTTCAGCAACTGGCTGCGTTAGACATGAACGATATGACACTGCTCGTACAACAACATTATCGCTCCAAGAACAACTCAGTATTGCTCAAACTGAATGTAACACTGCAACAAATGCCTTGGCAAACCGCGACAGGCAACTGGACCAAACTGTTGCGAACTTGAACCGCCTTCAAGACCAGTACGACTTACTTGCTAGTGAACTCGATGCGATTGATGCTGAGAACAATTCTCTACTCACAACCGTGACCGATATTAAATTTGGGCCTCTTCCTATTGCAACCCAACGGCAACTCGCAGCACTAGCAGCGACTTATCCAGATGATATTTGGTTCAGTGCAGAATCAGGAATGATTCGTTTTGGCAGCGACTTCACATTCTCAAGTGGCCGTGCAAACTTGAAGAAAGGCGCGACAGATCTTATAAGTCGAGTTGCAATAATTTTAAACTCGCCTGAAGCGGTGAACTTTGAAGTTGTCGTCATGGGACACACTGACGATGTAAAACCAACAAGTTCTGCACAACGTTATCCAACCAATTGGGAACTTTCCACAGCACGTGCAGCAAGTGTCGTAAAAACGTTAGCAGATAATGGCGTCGACCCCGCGCGTTTTGAAATCTCTGGTTACGGTGAATACCGACCGCTTGTGCAAAATCGCGAAGACGGAACGAAAGAAAATCGTCGCGTTGAAATCTACTTGCGTCCAGCTTCCGAAGCAGTTGTTTGGCTAGAACCAACAGGTGACACCACTGCTACTATTGACACTGTGGAAGAACCAATGAAGTAAACGCTTTTAACAAGCACCATGAATTTGACTACATCTCAAAAGAACACAAGACACCGACCCCTACCTAGGGGTCGGTTTATCTTTGTTCTTTCGGGCTTAATTGCTCTTGGAATGATTGCCCCACAGGTCCCAACCGATGACCCTCCCTCCCCTCCTCTTACGCATGGTGATGCCCGTATATATGAGATACGAGTCAATGCTCATAACGCCCTGAGGTCAAACGGTTGGCCACTATTGCCTAGGACCAATTGGTGCAAGGTGGATCTTTCCACACTGCTTGTGAGCACCCCAGAAACGAAGAACGTTGAATTCCGTGTGGAATCACTACAAGATCAAAGACAGTGGAAACTGCTTATTCCTGAACAGAGTTACACGATTCGATTTAATGCCATGTCGTTTGCAAGCAAACTCAACGACCGACAAGCATCTTCTATCCCATGGCCAGAATCGTGGGACAAATCAGTTGCTCTGTACCTTGAACCATCACGTTTTATCGAATCTGAACAGGATATTTTTAAACAAGCTGTACAAGAAAACGGCAACCCAAAATCTACTTCAGTGCACACTGCTGCAAAAGTCTTAATTCGATACTGCTTAAAATTTATTAAGAGTGATGGACAATATGCAAACTTCACCAATTCTAGTACTCCTTTAACTACAGGCATAAAAATCAAAGGGGCATTGCGTGCTGTTCAAGACGGCAAAGGGTCAGCGACAGATGTTGTCTGTGTCTGTGTTGCAACCTTGCGATCAGCTGGCATACCGGCAAGACCCGTTGTTGGAATTACGAATGTGGATATCGTTGGAACTAAGAACGTAGCTCCCTACTACATGGTCTGGGGGGAGTATGCGCTACCTGATGTTGGCTGGGTTCCATTCGTACCCAAACGAATGCGAGGAACGGTTAAAAATCTTTCCTTAGATGAACCTTGGCAAGGGCTTGGAACACTCCCTTGGCTTAATAGACGAATCCCACTCACCTATAACTTCAATTGTTATGACGTAGACAAAGCATATCAATCGATTCAAATGCAGTTAGTGAGTACGCTTCCTGAGTGAAGCACTTGCTTCAACACTAAGAGACAACACGGTGCACCACGACGAAGGACCAAGCAAAGAAGACATCGAACGATTTTCCTCACATGAAACTGGGTATTGCCCGCATTGTGACGAAGAAATTTGGGACGATATCGAAAAGTGCCCTTCTTGCAACACATGGCTCCAAGGTGGAACTGTCCATCAAAACCAAGCCAACCGTGCCTTTAGACACAGGGCGTTCGTGTTTATTATTATCGTTATTTTGCTTGGTTTCTTTTGGGGCGTAAAACGCTTCTTCTAGACCATGTCGAACTAAAAACTCAATAATCCCTACAAAGCGAAAAGAACGTCCGAGAGCATCGCTGTTTTCAGGGTATTCGACTCAATTTATGCACAATTGGTGGACGAAGGCTCAAGTATGTGCATGTTGTGTGTGTGGCAACTGTATGTCACAACTAAATAATAAAGACGTTGACAGAGAAACAGAGAGAACCAAATGAACGAGCGAAATATTGAAAATAGAATGTGTCGATTAATTGAGCAACTTCAGACACTTCCAACCGAACATAGAGAGAAATTGGAAGAACTCTGCAAGAATGACCAGGGGCAACAATCTCAAATAGAAGAATCGGTTTCCAAACTTCAAGATTCCTTGGATTACCTACGCCTGAGCGTGAAGTACATGGTCTTTGATCTTGAGGCGACTCGGCGTGAGAACATCTATCTACGTAAGCTTGTGGAGCAAATTCGTCGCGATAGCACCAGAAGTGATGAAGACAATGACAATCATTTCTTTGGTGAGAACGGTAGCGATTGAATCAACTCATTTTTTCGACAGCGCGCTTCGCACGTTGCGAAGCCTCTGCAACAAGACGCTGAACTGTTGTAGTTTCATCTCTCATTTCTGAAAGAAGTTTTGAGAGATGTTGGTTTAAGTCTTGAGAATAGTGTTTAAAAAAAACTTCAAGTTCTGTTCGATTAAAACGAGTGAGCGGATCATCCATACCAGTCTGAGCCATCGCCCATTCCATTAATCCACGTCCGCTCATATCATATTTGTATAACTCCAAAGTCCTTCTCAAGCGGTGTTCTGCTGTGTTAAATGGATCACGGCATGCCATTGGTATGGCATGCATTATCTCGAGTAATTTTTGCTCAACTGCTTCTGTTAATCCAGACCGTTCAAGGTCTTCAACCTCTGCAATCGCAGGACGGTTTCGATCACTATCTCCTGGCATCGAATGTCCGTCTTCAAGAACATCAAGTTGTAGATGGTTCCCGACAAATGATTTTAGACCTGCACTTGAAAATCGAACGGTAATACGAGTTGTTGGCTCACCTTGCTGAACAGTATTTTCTACTTTTATGACAGCTCCACTTCCCCACTCTGGGAATTTTGGATGCGTCACACGATCACCAAATGCAATAGTCATAGTCTTCAATGGTTACACTGCTCCTTGGGCAATACCTTCGCCTAATCTCACAAAAAAGGCCGATTGAATCATGGCGTTCGAAACGCCGATTCGTAATTACTTTTTCAGATGTTGCACCACTCCTCTGTGCGTGCAACGACTCCCGCCGTGTGTGCAATTATAGCACGAATTGCTCAAAATCAAAGAAAAAAGTCAAAAAACCTGCCCTGTTTAAACGACCCCTTGTGCCAACATTGCCTGTGCAACCTTCACAAAACCAGCGATGTTTGCTCCTGCGACATAGTTACCCTCGCATCCAAACTCATGTGAAGCGTCGATACACTGCGCGTGGATTCGAGACATGATGTACCGCAACTTTGCATCAACTTCCTCTCGTGTCCATAACAACCGCTGGCTACTCTGCGACATTTCTAAACCAGATACCGCAACACCACCAGCATTGGCGGCCTTAGCCGGTCCATAGAGAATTCCTGCATCAATGAAGTGGTTTTGGGCGTCAGTTGTACTTGGCATATTGGCGCCTTCGCTAATTAACCTTACGCCATTCTTTAGCATATTTTGTGCGTCGAGCCCATTTATCTCATTTTGAGTTGCTGAAGGGAATGCACAATCTGCAGGCACATCCCACATAGGGTTATAGTCAAGAGAGTTGTCACTTGGGTGGAACTCCGCTTCTGGGTATTGCTCCACATATTCACCAATTCGACCACGTCGATTATTCTTCAAATCCATAATCCATGCAAGTTTTGTAGAATCAATTCCTTCACCGTCAAAAATCCAACCACTGCTATCAGAGAGCGTGACAACTTTTCCGCCAAGTTCATTGATTTTTTCGGTTGTGTATTGAGCAACATTTCCTGATCCAGACACAAGACACGTGCAACCTTCAATCGTCTTGTTTTGAGTTGCCAACATTTCGGAAGCAAAATAAACAGCACCATACCCAGTTGCTTCTGGACGAATCAAGCTTCCCCCCCACTCCAAACCTCGTCCAGTGATAACACCAACAAAACTATTTGTAAGTTTTTTATATTCGCCAAACAAGTAACCGATTTCTCGACCGCCTACACCAATATCGCCCGCAGGAATATCAGTGTTGTGACCAATATGTCGAAACAGCTCAGACATAAATGATTGGCAAAATCGCATCACTTCACCATCACTTTTTCCTTTTGGATCAAAATCTGCGCCGCCCTTGCCGCCACCCATTGGTAACGTTGTCAAACTATTTTTGAAAATTTGTTCGAAGCCAAGAAATTTCAAAATACTTAAGTTTACTGTTGGGTGAAAACGAAGCCCTCCTTTATATGGGCCAATCGCGCTGTTAAATGCCACTCGAAACCCACGGTTGACTTGGACTTCGCCCTTGTCATTTACCCAAGGAACTCTGAACTGCAATGCTCGTTCTGGTTCAACTATACGAGCAAGAATATTTTCTTTCACATATTGTGTGCGTCCCTCTAGCACGACCTCAAGGGAAGTAACAACTTCATGAACTGCTTGCAAAAACTCAGGTTCATATGGGTTTCTCTCAGAGACTTGTCCCATAAAATCTTGGACAAATTGGCTATCGGTATCGGTCGTAGGGCAACAAGGTGTAGTAGTCATTTTTTTTGGTTCCGTAAAATAAAGGTAAGTAAAGATGGTACCCTGCCTAGCATCAAAATGGAACAACATAACGACCATAATTCTGTACCAGATGCCCTAATTCCTCTTAGGGAGGAAATCGATCAAATTGACCACAAAATTCTCGACTTACTTGCCCAGAGAAATGACGTGGTTGGACGGGTCGCTGAGGTAAAAAAACTGACTGGTTTTGGTATCCGAGACTATGCTAGAGAAACAAGTTTGCTAAAAGATCGTGGTGATCGAGCTCTGCAAGTTGGGATAAGTTCCTCTGTTATTGAAAGTCTTTTTCGTGTCATCCTTTGGGCAAGTCGCGATCGACAAGCGGCGCTTGGCGCTGATGCCCCCAAAGAAATGGAATCAAAAACAATCGCAATTATTGGTGGCCATGGTGGCATGGGGCAATTGCTTAGCACCCTCTTTTGTGACTATGGGCATACCGTTATTCTTGCAGACATTGACACTGCCATAACAAATGTTGAAGCTGTGAAGGAGGCAGATGTAATTGCAATTACAGTTCCAATCGCATCGACCATAGATGTAATCAAGGAAGTTGGACCTCATTGCAAAAAAGACGCGCTCCTCTTTGACGTCACTTCTACAAAAGCTGAACCAATCGAAGCAATGCTCGATTATTTTGAAGGTAGCGTAATTGGAACGCACCCTCTATTTGGCCCTAGCGTGCATTCACTCCAAGGTCAAAGAATTGCCGTTGTGTGTGCAAGAGATGTCGCCCAGTGGCATAAATGGCTCTGCAACATTTTTAATGCTAGGGGTCTGTCAATCTTAGATACCACCGCTGCAGAACACGACAAGGCAATGAGTATCGTGCAAGTTCTTACACACCAAACAACTGAGATCTTAGGTAGAACTATACAAAAGCTTGATGTTGATGTTCGCAGAACGCTTGAATTTACTTCACCAATCTACTTGATGGAATTGTTGATGGCGGCAAGACACTTTGCACAATCAGCAGATTTGTACGCATCAATTCAAATGAATAACCCAGAAACATCTCATGTTCTTCACGCGCTCAAAAATGCAGGCGATGAACTCAGGGAAATTGTTCTTAATAAAGATCGCGATCGGTTTAGAACTTTATTCACGCAAGTGCATGACCACTTTGGGAATTTCTCCGAGCAAGCCCTTGAACAATCTAGTTTCTTAATTGACCGTTTAGTTGAACGTGGGTAACTACGGAATTCTCCTAGAGAACTTATTGCATTTATATCTTGGGCTTTGCTGGGATTCAAATTTCGGAAAGGAAAACGCCTTCGTCGCTTGATCTTGCGACAACATCTTTGCCAACAAGATAATCTGCGTCCCAACACACACATACTTCTATGCGATGTGTTATTCCCGATTCATCTTCAATCTCCGCCTTGGCTTGCTGCAGTTTTGTCAAATCAACAGCTAAGGTTGCATCAGCATTGCCTTTTGGCCAATGAAGAGAAACGAGGCATCCCTGGATATGTATTTCTTCTTGCATGAATATATTGTAGAGTTTTTTTTTCAAAAACTCCACTACTCTTTGAACCACCGTAAAATAATGGGCGTATGAGCACCTATGAACCTCATTAAACCTATGACAAACCCTACACATACCGATATCCAAGCTCTTGGCGAACAAGTAAAGGTGGCTTCTGAGCCATTTACACAACTGCATGACTCAATGCATGCAGTCATTGTTGGTCAAGATGCATTGCTCCACCGCATGTTTATTGGTCTATTAGCGAATGGGCATCTTCTCATTGAAGGAGTTCCTGGACTAGCAAAAACACTTGCGGTTTCAAGTTTAGCAAAAGGAATTAACACTTCCTTCCAACGACTGCAATTCACACCCGACCTTCTTCCTGCCGATTTGACAGGCACACTTATGTATCGACAAGATAAAGGTGAGTTTGTTGTAAACAAGGGGCCGATATTTTCAAGCATAATTCTTGCAGATGAAATTAATCGTGCTCCTGCAAAAGTACAATCTGCTTTACTTGAAGCAATGCAAGAACGACAAGTTACGATTGGGACAGACACATTTACACTTCCAGACCCTTTCCTTGTTCTTGCAACGATGAACCCGATTGAACAAGAGGGTACGTATCCACTTCCAGAAGCTCAAGTTGACCGTTTCATGATGAAAGTTATTGTGGATTATCCAAACCGCGATGAAGAACGTGAAATTCTAAAACGGATGGCAAAAACCTCCCAATGCAACACCGTTGAATGTGTCATGCAACCAGATTCCATTGCAACTGCACGAGCGCTCGTTGATCAAATTTATATTGATGACCAAATAGCAAACTACATTGTTGATCTCGTTCAGATGACACGAACACCAGAGCGTGTTTCTGAGGAACTTGCTGAATTCGTAGAATTCGGTTCATCTCCACGAGCAACGCTAGCGTTAACATTGTGTGCAAAAGCAAATGCATTTCTAGATGGACGTGGTTATGCGACACCACAAGATGTCAAAGACCTCGCTCACGATGTTCTTCGCCATCGAGTCGCAACAACGTATGAAGCTGAAGCAGAAGGCAAAACTTCTGATGATGTTATCTCAAAGATTCTAGACTTCGTTCCAGTACCATAGGACTACCACACATGATTCCCCAAGATCTTCTAAAAAAGGTGCGGCGAATCGAACTTCGAACCTCACGACTCGTCGATGATGTGCTCGCAGGTGGCTACCACTCTGCATTTAAGGGCAAGGGCATGGAGTTTGAAGAAGTTCGCCACTATCAAATCGGCGATGATGTTCGCACGATTGACTGGAACGTCTCTGCTCGTTTTGGAGAGCCCTTCGTCAAATTATTCCGAGAAGAACGTGAACTTACGGTGATGCTTCTTGTAGATGTGAGCCAATCGCAACACTTTGGCACACACAAACAATTTAAAGATGAGTTAGTTGCTGAAATATGCGCAACACTTTCAATTTCAGCAATTCGAAACAACGATAAGGTTGGGCTTATTTGTTTTTCTGATCGAATTGAAGCATATATCCCTCCACGAAAAGGTACAAAGCACGTACTTCGTGTCATTCGAGAACTTCTTGCCATTGAACCTAAAGGCAGTGGTACTGATATCTCAGGAGCACTTGAATTTTTTTACAAAGTTCAAAAGAAACGTTCCATCGTGTTTCTTGTTTCTGACATGCAAGATCGCAGTTGGCAAAAACCACTTCAAATAGCAAATAGACGTCATGATGTTGTTGCGGTTCGCACAGATGACAAAGCGGAGCAGGAACTTCCAAATGTTGGTCTAATGAGGATCGTTGATCCTGAGACGCAGCAGATGAGAATCCTTGACACTTCAAGCAAACGAGTACGGAATGCGTGGTCACAACTTGCCGCTGAAAGAAAAATAGCCGTTGAACAAACATTGCAACGATGTAACGTCGATCAAATTCATGCAAAAACCGGCGAACCTTTTACAAATGCATTACGTCAATTCTTTCGAAGACGGGAGGGCAGACAAACAACATGAAGTTCTTCCTTTCCATATTATTTTCGATTGCTCTTATGCAAACCTCCATTGCTGAAACAGTTCATACTGTTCAAGACGGCGTTTCAGTTACTGCGACGCTTGAACCAACCGATTTCACGGTCGGAGATCCAATTACTCTAAACATTGAAGCAACGTGCGATGATGGGATGCAACTTTCAATTGAGAACAACGATGCCTTTGGCTCCTTTGTTGTCACTGAGCAATCGACATTGTTAGACATACCGAGCAATGAAGGTCGCCAGTGGTACTGGTCCATGCAACTCGATACTTTTGATGCCTCAGCGACAGAGGTTCCTAATATCGTGATTCACTGGACGAACTCAATCGGGCAAATGGGAAACATTGCTATTGAACCAATCAAAGTACACGTCAGCTCTATCGCTGGAGATACTCTTCAAGAGATGAATTTGCGTGGCATACGCAGTAGCGTCCCGCTACTACAATCAACTTGGTGGCCAACCATTCTTATAGTTGGAATCATATGCGCCATATTGTTTTTATTGATTCGTTTCTTTTTCTCACGAAAGAAAACTATTGTTCCTCCACACATTAAAGCTGAAATAGCGTTGCAAAATTTACGAAATACCAATCTTGAAGTACAACAGTTCTACACCACCATCAGCAATATTGTACGAACGTATATTGAAGAACGATTCCACATTTCAGCAACTGGCCAGACAACAAGAGAATTTTTAATCGCTGAAAAGGAAAACCCAAAACTTGAACACGTTGACCGCAGAGCACTCAAAGATTTTCTTGTTGCCGCTGACCTTGTAAAATTTGCACGTTTCGAACCAAACGCAAATACTTGGGACGACGCTATCGATAGAGCTGAACAATTTGTAACAAACACTATTTCTAGTGTGGATCAAACACGAATGGAGGTCGCCGCATGACATTTCACTCCCCTTCAGTATGGTTCCTTTTCTTTCTTCTCATCATTCCATTTATTTGGTGGCGTTGGACTCAAACTAAATACAAAACAGGGGTCACATACACAAGCGCAGTCGACCTCTCATTACTTCCATCGACGTTTAGAAGCCAAACAGCTTGGGTTCCTTCACTCCTTCGATTGCTTGCTCTGACGCTTCTAATTGTATGCATCGCGCGACCACAAAAAAGGTTCGAGCGAACGCAACAAAGCGCCGACGGTGTTGCGATTGAACTTGTTATTGACCGCTCATCAAGCATGATGGCGCACGACTTTACAATTGACGGAAATGCGGTCGACCGGCTTACAGCCGTACGCAAAGTCGCTGGTGACTTCATCCAAGGAATGGGATCTCTCGATGGTCGAAGCGGGGATTTGATTGGACTTGTAACCTTTGCTGGATTTGCCGATAGCAACTGCCCAATGACATTCGATCACGAATTTCTTGTTACAGATGTTCTAAATGGCGTAAAAATTGTCACCGAACGAGGGGAAGATGGCACAGCAATCGGTGATGCAATTGCACTCGCTGTTGAGAGACTTTCATCACTTGATGAACGGATAAAATCAGACTCTGGAAATTCTATTCAAAGCAAAGTTATCATTTTATTAACCGATGGCGAAAATACTGCTGGTGATATTGACCCTCAAACAGCGGCAGATATTGCAGCTGCATTGGACATCACGGTCTACACAATCGGAGCTGGAACAAACGGATTGGCGCCTTATCCAACCGTTGATCTCTTTGGTCGAAAAACAATGAGGAATCAACCCGTTGTCATCGACGAAGAAACTCTTGAAGGGATTGCCGAAACAACTGGCGGAAAATATTTCCGTGCGACCGACACAGAATCTTTAGAAAAAATTTATGCTGCAATCAATGAAATGGAACGCACAGAAATTACTCAGAGGACGTATGTGAACCATGTGGACATGGCTGTTAAGAGCGTGTATATAGCTGGCTTCATAGTTCCACCACTTCTTATTGTTGCATTCGCATTCCTCCTTTGCGATGTCATTCTCCGTTCTACGTACTACAGGATTCTAGATTGATGGACTTACAATTCAATAATCCAAACAACTCCTTGTACTTCTGGGCTGTCATCGCCATGTGTACTATTCTCATGATGGGGTATGCAAGACGAAGCACTCTTTTGAAGAAAATCGCTTCTCCACGACTTGTACATCGACTTACAAATTCAAGTTCCAAAAGTCGTAGAAAGTTCAGAATTGTGTTGCTAACACTATCAGCTGCATTGCTATGCCTTTCTCTTTTGGACCCACGGTGGGGAACTCGGTATCGAGAAGTTGAGCAAAAGGGTATCGACACATTCTTTGTACTTGATGTCTCACGTTCGATGCTCGCAGAAGACGTTCGACCAAATAGACTTCAAAGAGCGACGACTGCTATCACCGATGTTCTTGATGTTATGGGTAGTGACCGCGCTGGTTTGATTACTGTTGCCGGAGACGCTACGGTGACAGTTCCACTAACTCTAGATTATGGCTCGTTGCGGCTTGCACTTGATGTTGTTTCTCCCAGAAGTGTAAAACGAGGGGGAACGATGATTGGTGATGGCATCCGTCTTGCACAGAAAAGTTTCACCGATGAAGTACAGGATCATAAAACAATCATCGTGCTAACAGATGGGGAAGACATGGGAAGTTTTCCTTCCGAAGCTGCGGCTGAAGCCTCTGCAGCAGGCATCAACATCTACACAGTAGGTATCGGCGATCCAATAACTGGTGCTCGCATTCCAACAACACGCTACGGGCAACCAGCATTTATCATGCATGAAGGACAAGAAGTATGGTCCGTCATGAACCCTGAAGAACTCACAAACGTTGCAACTGCAGGCGGAGGCGCTTTTGTCCCAGCCGGGACTGCGAACCTAGACCTTGCTTCAATATATGCGCAACGTATTGCAACAGATGCAGGAAAAAGTTTTGATAGTGTGAAACTTGAACAGTTCATACCTCGCTTTCAATGGTTCGCTATTCCAGCACTTCTCATTGTACTTGGAGATTCTTGGCTTTCACTTCGATCGAAGAACAGAACTTCACGACGAGCGTATGAGGTGACGGCATGATTCTTCAATCACTTCTATTATCTATTACACTTGCAACAACACCTGAAGCGTTGTTGGAATCTGCAGACACTCAACTATCACAGAACAATTGGGAGGAAGCCGCCAACACGCTTGATGAATACATTCGCATTGAATCTACACCGACTTCTGAAGCAATGTATGACCGCGGCGTTGCACACTACAATCTTGGTGAATATGACATCGCCTCACAAGCATTTGATAACGCGATGGCGTCTTCAACTGACACAACTTTGAAAACATACAGTGCTTTCAATTTGGGAAACTCTATCTATCAACAAACAATGACTTCACTTGAAGGCACTGGAACTGAAGCTCCAAGCAATGAAGATATTATTTCACTCGAAGATGCAAAAACCCAAATCAAACACTCACTAGATAGTTATCGTTCTGCTATCAAGCTTGATTCGACTGACATGGATGCTCGGGCAAATGGCGAACTTGCTTGGTCCATGTTGCAACAATTGAATCAAATGCAAGAGAAAATGGAAGAAGAGCAACAGAAACAGCAACAAGACGATCAACAGCAGCAAGAGCAAGACGAAAAGTCTGCTGATCAACAAAAAGATGACCAAGAACAAAAAGACGATGGGTCGTCTGAAAAAGAACAACAAAAACAAGATAGCGAAGAATCTGAAGAAAATAAAGATGGTTCTGATTCAAAGCAAAACCAAGAAAAAAGCGATTCAGATAAGCAAAGCAAAGATAACACAGAAAGTAAGCAAAACGAAGATGATCAAAAATCTAAGGAACAAAATTCTGAAGAACAAGGCGATCAAAACGAATCCAAAAAAACACAAGATGAAACTCAAGATGGGCAACAGGACCAACAGCAGCAACAAGAACCTTCAGAAGATGGCGAGTTAGAATCCATCGAAGAAGAAATGAATGAGTCCAAAGACCAATCAACAAGTGTTAAGGACGAAGGCGAACGCCTTTCTGAAGACGAAGCAAACCGCCTACTTCAACTCATTCGTGACAAGGAACAACAACGACGAAAAGCACTTGCTGCACGCAAGGCAGCAAATAGAGTCCCAGTAGGAAAGGATTGGTGATAGCAATGAAATATCTCTTCACTCTCCTTTTCACTTTCTCACTTTTTTCTTCTGTTTCTTTTGCTCAAGAAGTCTTTGTCGACATGCCACAGAATCAGGGCTATATCGGTATCCCATTGAAACTCGTTGTCGTGTACAAAGATGTAAAGACAGATCGAGAACCAACAATCCCAGAAATTGACGGATTTACAATTTCACGTAAACCGGGAACTGAAACATCTTCTCAAACAACGTTTATAAATGGAAAAGTAACCTCTACTTCAACAATTAAATTCACATACTATCTAACTCCTCAACGAGTAGGTTCCTTAGATATTCCAGCAATTACATTCATCGCGGATGGAAAAGCTTTTCAAACTGTTCCAAAAACCATAGAAATTGTTGAGACTCCTACAAGTGGAGCACTTAAAGTTCAGGTTAAAGGAACGAATAGTAATGTTTATCTTGGGCAACCAATTGATATGACATTACAAATATTCGTCGAACAATTTACTGACAAGAATCTTGGTGTTACTCTCGACGCAAGAGACATGTTTTCACTTTTTAGCAACAACTCTTCTTTTGGGCTTTTCACACAAGCGCTGCAAGATGGCAGAGCACAAGTACAAACAATCCAAGGCACCTCTATAGAGGGTGTCCCTACAACTTTCTATGTATATACCGTTCAGGCAACAACATGGCCAGAAACAACAGGCACACTACACTTTGACCCCATTTCAATCATTGCGAACTATCCAATTTCACTTTCCCGGCAACGAAGCACCGGCTTCTTTGGGGGTTCATCCTTAACTGTGGATCAAGCAGAACTTATCAGCGCTCAAGCCGAGATGCCAACGATAGAAGTTTTGACACCTCCTGAAAACGATCGCCCTGAGTGGCATTCCGGTGCTGTTGGCAATTTTGATTTTCGGGTTGTTGCTGAACCAACCAACGTCAATGTTGGCGAACCAATTACGTTAACCATGCGCGTCACTGACTTGTCATCTGGTCCTGTAAATCTCGATTACCTTTCCGCACCAGCATTAGATCGTGTCACTGCATTGACTAGCAAGTTCAAAGTTCCAGATAAACCACTTGGTGGAACGATTCAAGGTCGCACAAAAACATTTACGGAGACAATCAGGCCTCGCAGCGGTGGCATAACTGAAATCCCACCACTTCCACTGAGCAGTTTTGACCCTGTCACAGAAACGTACACGACTGTTTGGACCAACCCAATTCCAATCACAGTTGAAACTGTCGCAACAGTTTCAGCAAACGACCTCGTTGGTGGCCAAGTTCAAAGCACAACAATGGAGCCACAACAGATAACTGAAGTTGATGGAGGAATCCTAGCAAACTACACAGGCATTGAACTTCTACAATCGCAAACGACCGAAGTAACTCCCGCTCTTGTTGCAACAATTACATTCCCCCCACTTGTTTTCTCTGCACTTGGTTGCTTCATTTTGGTTCGACGAAGGGCTCAGAGCGAAACTTCAATTTTAAAATCATCAAAGAAGGCAGCAATACAAACCATTCTCTCTCTTTCAAATGCAAAAAGTAAAGAGCAAGTACAACAAATTGCAAAATCACTTCGAACGCTTGAAAAAGATGAAACTGTTTCCGTGGAAATAAAATCTCTACTTCAACGCTGTGATGCTGCTCAGTTCGGGGGATTTAATGACAGCACTCTTGCACACGACGCAAAAACTCTCGTGGAGCATATGCCATGATTTTAATTCCTGCACTTCTTTGTATTCTTGCCGCATCTCCTCAAGACATTCACCTTTCTAATGATCAGCAGATTGCTGTTCTTACTGAAGCCCAAACCGCGTACGACAATGCCGTTCTACTTCAAACCTCTGACCCTGTCGCTTCAAAAGATTTATTCCGACGAGCAGCAAATCGGTACCAACTTCTTGTAGATGATGGAATCGAAAATGGAAAACTTTGGTACAACCTTGGAAATGCACAACTTCAAGTTGGTGAAATAGGCGAGGCGATTGCTGCATACCGATCTTCCCAAAGATATATGCCTTCAGATGGTAGACTTCAAGCGAACCTAGAATATGCTCGCACTTTGGTTACAAATCCAATTACTACCAAAGTCACATCCTCAATCTTAAAGCGACTTGCGTTCTGGCACGAATCATTGCCCACTCAAGTTCGTCTTGGAGTTGGAATTATCTTTTGGTTTGCTTGCTGGTCTCTTGTTTCAGTTCGTTTGTTTAGAAGAGTTCCAGGATTCAAAACAATCTCAATTTCGCTTGGTTGTATTGCTCTTTCACTCGGAGTCAGTGTTGGGATAGATTTTTCTGACCAATATCAAAACCACGGCGTACTCACTGCCAAAGAAGTTATTGTCCGCAAGGGTAACGGAGTGAGCTACGCACCGATGTTAAAAGATTCACTCCATGAAGGCATTGAATTTGACATTATTCAGAAACGTTCAGATTGGTTGCATATCAAATTACCAAACGGCTCGACTGGTTGGATCCAAGAAGATGACGCCCAAATTGTGACGCTCAATAAACGACACGCGGGATTGTTTATTTACCCAGCGGGTTGAATATAAAAAATAAACGACCCGTGGGCTAGTTTCTATATTCCGCAAGCGGAAATCGAATGCCGCTCTGACGAACGAAACAACGCAAAAAAAACGACCCGCCAAAGGCGGGTCGCGTTGTGCGAGGGGGCTCTCCTCTCTCTAGGTTGCCCCAGTAGATCCTGCGATTAACAGGGACCCCACGCACCAATCATTATTAGAATATCACCAACGCCAACTGTACCATTTCCATCGAGATCGTGTAGTGGATCATTACCGCCCCATCCTGCTATCAATGCAAGAATGTCGGTAACACCTACCATTCCGTCACCATCTAAATCTGGAGGACATGGATTTGGACACGCTGGATTTTCTGAACCTGGAGTATCAACAGCATTTGGATCAGCTGGATCATACATACCCATTTCAAAGTAGCCGCAAGCACCCGTGTACCTATAAACATGGGCTGGAACATATCCATCGACTGTTGGACCAACCGTATCGTCAACAAGATAGGTTAAGTCACCACCGAGTGGGTCTTCGATAATACGAACGCCATCAACGACATCCGTCCATGGTTCCGCATCAAGATTTCCATCGTCGTCAGTATCAAGATCATCACCAACCGAACCGTAAAAGTTCATAACGAGCACGTGCGTCACGTTATCGCTATTTTCAAAATTCAAATTCACAATCGCGCCTGTTGGAACACCGAGTGTATCTGCGTCTTCAGCAAGCAACAACGTCCCGTTGTCTAACGCAAGTCCTGTGAGATCTGTTGCGTTTTCAATAACACCTGATCCGCCTGTACCGTCACCGATTACGATG
>JACKQG010000531.1_pt1 | contig 55646 bp, 50 predicted proteins | sample 8237621 | NCBI WGS metagenome assembly JACKQG01 (sample SAMN15677084, study PRJNA649215) | marine metagenome | biome: marine; feature: Black Sea; material: saline water; isolation source: suspended particulate matter (SPM) from the Black Sea western gyre | collected 2013-06-09/2013-06-10 | depth... | reverse complement strand
GGTGCCCTCACCGACCGTCCCGGCGGGTCAGTGACCCGCCCTACAGCTCACTTCTTTATCTCTTCTATGTCTCCACTTTCATACTGCGTTTCAAATTTCTGCGCGAATTCCGACAGTCTCCCCTCCTCAATCGCGCCGCGCAGACCGGCCATGAGCTCCTGATAATAATGGAGGTTGTGGCGGGTAATCAGCATCGGCCCAAGCATCTCCTGACACTTCAGCAGGTGGTTGATGTAGGCGCGGGAATAGTTCTTACAAACGTAACAGCTGCAATCGGGGTCAATGGGCCGCGGGTCGGCCGCATGGCGGGCGTTCATCAGATTGATCGTTCCACGGCGGGTAAACGCCTGCGCTGTGCGGCCCGAGCGGGTCGGCAGCACGCAATCGAACATATCCACCCCGCGCTGCACCGCGCCGACCAGATCCGGCGGCTTACCGACGCCCATCAGATAGCGCGGGGCATCCTCCGGCAAATGCGGAATGGTGGTTTCCAAGGTTTGGAACATCAGTTCCTGCCCTTCGCCGACCGCGAGGCCGCCGATGGCGTAGCCGTCAAAACCAATCTCTTTGAGCGCCTCGGCAGACTCTTCGCGCAATTTCGGATAAACACTGCCCTGCACAATGCCGAAAATACCGTAGCCGTCGCGCTCTACAAATGCCTCCCGTGAGCGTTTTGCCCAGCGCATCGAAAGACGCATCGATTCAGCGGCAACCTCTTCGGTGGCCGGAAACGGGGTGCATTCATCAAATGACATGGTGATGTCGGCATCGAGCAAATGCTGGATTTCAATCGAGCGTTCCGGGGTCAGCGCATGCTGGCTACCATCGACATGCGACTGAAAGGTGACACCCTCTTCCGTCATTTTCCGAAGTTTGGAAAGACTCATCACCTGATAGCCGCCGGAGTCGGTCAGAATCGGCTTATCCCAGTTCATAAACGTATGAAGTCCACCCAGCTCGGCGACGCGCTCCGCCGTGGGGCGCAGCATCAGGTGATAGGTGTTGCCGAGCAGAATCTGCGCGCCGGTTTCCGCCACCTGTTCAGGGAGCATGCCCTTCACGGTGGCCGCCGTGCCGACCGGCATAAAGGCGGGCGTATCAATTTCGCCATGCGCTGTCGTAATTTTTCCGCGCCGCGCCGCGCCGTCCTGTTGCAGTTTTGTGTATCCAAATTTCATCTGGCAGAGAATAGGGGATTTTTAACCACGAAAAACACAAAACAGGGGAAAACAGGCAGAATGATTTGAGGGCAGACTTGAGACAGCGTCGAAAGAGGCTCCGCGAATGCGGGGCAACGAAGTGGCAATGATTTAGTGAAACCGCGAAAGCTTGCCACGCCAACGGCGTGGAACGCAAATATACGCGAATCAGGGAGGAGAAATTCAGGAAGAATCATTGGGGGTAAAATAATGAAGCCGAATTTCAAATTTCTAATCTCTAATTTCCCTCTTCAACAGACAACCATCGCCGTAGGAGTAAAAGCGGTAGTTTTCATTTTTAGCATGTTCGTATGCCGCATGCATTTCCTCAAGCCCCGCAAAGGCTGAAACGAGCATAAACAGGGTGGAGCGCGGCAGATGAAAGTTGGTTAGCAGCAAATCGACAATCTTAAACTGATAGCCGGGCGTAATGAAAATATCGGTTTCGCCGGTGAAGGGTTCAATCACCCCCACATCCGTTGCCGCGCTTTCTAATAGGCGAAGCGAGGTGGTGCCGACTGCGATAACGCGCCCGCCCGCCGCGCGGGTGGCGTTGATTTTGTCAACCGTCGCCTGCGTAAGGGTTCCCCACTCCGCATGCATTTGGTGATCTTCGGTATCATCCACTTTAACCGGCAGGAAAGTGCCGGCACCGACATGCAGCGTGACGGTTTCAAAAGCCACACCGCGTTTTTCCAAACCTTGGAAAAGTTCATCGGTAAAGTGCAGTCCGGCGGTCGGCGCGGCGACCGCTCCCTGCTCTTTAGCAAAAACGGTCTGATAATTGTCACTATCCGTCTCGTTTTCAGGCGATTCACTGTTGCGCCGGATATAGGGCGGAAGCGGCATCCGTCCATGTTTTTCCAAACATTGGAAAAGCTCCTCGCCGCCGCAGTTGAATTTGAAGCGGATATCGCCGCCCTCACGCTTTTCAGTCACTTCAGCCCAAAAGCCGTCGGCAAAGTCGACGCGCTGGCCGCCTTTAAGCCGCTTGCCGGGCTTGGCGAACACCAGCCATTCATCATCGGCGGTGCGCATATGCAGCGTTGCTTCAATTTTGACTTCATCCCGCAGGCCGTCGAGCCGCGCTGGAATCACCTTGGTATTGTTGCCGATCAGCAGATCACCGGGCTGAAAGCACTCCGGCAGGTCGCGCATAATGCGGTCCGCGAACACCTCGCCGGTCAAATCGAGCAGGCGCGCGGAATCGCGCGGACTGGCCGGATGGTTCGCGATAAAGCGCTTCGGTAAATCAAAATCAAACAAATCAACACGCATGAGAATGGAATATTGGATTACTGGATCAATGGATTATTTAGGAAATGCTAAGGATAATACGGTTCCTTCATTCATCCAACAATCCTTCAATCCATTATTCCATTCGTCTGTCTTCTGTTGGTATGCTCCCCACCTGAATTTGAGGAACGAAAAAATGGTTCAAGAAAAACAACAAACGGCTTTTGTGAGCGAAATCTTCAGCTCCGCGCAGGGTGAAGGGGTCCATATCGGCCGCCGGCAGCTCTTTGTCCGGCTTTGCGGCTGCCACCGCAACTGCCTTTATTGCGACACCGATTTCGAGCGCAAAGGAACCTTCAACGTGGAGCGCGAACCCGGCAGTGGAGTCTTTGAACAGGTTCCCAACCCGATCTCGGTGAATCAGCTGATTAAACTGCTCCATGAACTGAACCGTAGCGCATTCGCTCATGATGACCTGTTTATCACCGGCGGCGAACCGTTGCTACAGGCCGATTTTCTTGCAGAATTTCTCCCAGAGGCGCACAAACAACTCAATCTGCCGGTTCACCTCGAAACCAGCGGCGATCTGGTGGTCCAGTTCATTAAAATTGCTGAACACATCGATCATGTGCTGATGGACATCAAACTGCCGAGCGTCACCGGCGAGTCGGCAACCTGGGAAGCGCATCAGCGCTTTATGGAAAAAATCGGAGCCGATGAAATCAGTGCGACCATTAAGCTGGTGGTGAGTGCGGACACGTCTGAAGAGGATTTGGCTGAAGCCGTTGAACTCATCACCGCCACCGAAACCCGTGCGCATGTGGTTCTGCAACCGATGACGGCTGCTGTCAAAACCGACCGCATCCCCACCGCCAAGCAGGTACTGACCTGGCAATCGCAAATGGCCAGCGCGCTGGGCCACAGCGTTCGCGTCATTCCGCAGTGTCACAAGTTGATGGGATTGCTGTGAGATTGGAGTACCGGAGTAAGGGAGTGTTGGAGTAATGGAAGAAGAAAGAAAAAAGGCAGTCGTATTGCTGAGCGGCGGACTGGACTCCGCCACCGCGCTGGCCATTGCCAACGCCGCAGGCTTTGAATGCTATGCCCTCTCCTTCCGCTACGGCCAGCGCCACGTGATCGAACTGGACTGTGCGCAGCAGGTCGCCAACGCGCAGGGCGTGGCGGAGCACCGCACGATTGATATTGATCTCGCGGCTTTCGGCGGCTCCGCACTGACCGACATGAATCTCGATGTGCCGCACGAGGCGGGTGCCGAAGATGAAATCCCTATCACCTACGTTCCGGCCCGCAACACCATTTTTCTTTCCTACGCCCTCGCCTGGGCCGAAGTGCTTGGCAGCACCGACATCTTCATTGGCGTCAATGCGCTCGACTACAGCGGCTACCCTGACTGCCGCCCCGAATTTATTGCCGCCTACGAGGCCATGGCCAACCTCGCCACCAAAGCCGGCGTAACCGGCGAGAAAAAACTGATCCTCCACACCCCGCTGATCGACCTCACGAAAGCGCAGATTATTGAAAAAGGTCTGAAACTGGGCGTAGACTACGGAATCACTACCAGCTGCTACGATCCCGCCCCGGACGGCGCGTCCTGCGGCACCTGCGATTCCTGCCGCCTGCGCCTCAAAGGATTTAAAGAAGCTGGCACGGTTGACCCGCGCCGCTATAAACCGTTTTAATTTCATTTTACAGAAGGGGACAAAGGATAACGAAGGCAGATTCAACAGAATTTCAGAGTATGGATTATTTTATCAAAATCTTCCCTTGGTTTCCCTTCGTTTCCTTCTGTTAAAATTTCTGTCAGGTAAAATTTGATATGAAGGAGAACTGAAATGTCTAAAATGCAGATTTATAAAACACTACGCTTCGATGCCGCCCACCGCCTGACCGGTGTGCCGCCCACCCATAAATGCTCAGCCATGCACGGCCACGGGTTTGAGGTTGAAGTGCATCTCAAAGGCGAAGTCGACCCGCAGACCGGATTTGTGATGGATTTCGGTGATCTGGCCAAAGTGTGCGAGCCGGTTCTCAAGCAGCTCGACCACGCCATCCTCAATGAAATTGAGGGATTGGAAAATCCGACCAGCGAAAACATGAGCGTCTGGCTGTGGAATATTCTTAAGCCGCAACTGCCCCTGCTCTGCCAGCTGGTCATCAAAGAGACCGCAACCTCCGGCTGCATTTACACCGGTCCATAGAGTCGCTACTGATCGGCGGAATCGACACGGACGCTGGAACGAATGCCGCCGCGGGCCGTAAACTCGCCAATGACAACCAACTGACGCGGTTTGAGCAGTTCAAACAGATCCGTGTAGATGCGGTTAGTGACATCCTCGTAGAACGAGCCTTCATTGCGGAAAGAAAAGAGGAACAGTTTAAGCGACTTGCTCTCCACGCACAGCTCATCAGGAATGTATTCGATGGTGATACGCGCAAAATCGGGCTGTCCGGTGATCGGGCAGAGCGATGTGAACTCGTCGGTTTCAAAGTTGATCCAGTAATCGCGCTGCGGGTTGGAATTTTTAAATGTTTCAAGGATTGAAGCATCCGGCGTCTGCGGATAGTTCATTTCGCCTTTTTTCAAAAGTTTCAGTCCGTCTGTATTACTCATTGTATTCCTCGTTTCAAATATTGCGTTCATCCGAAATTAAACGGATTACCAACACACCAACCGAATCTAAATGATACGGGATTTGAGATTCGAGATAAAAATATCCCGTATCACGCACCCCGCATCCCGTATCCCGCAAAGAACTCTACGAGTTCTTCGAATCCATGCCATGTCTGATCGGCAGTAAATTCGCCGGGGTGCCCGAGGCCATAGGTGACAAAGCCGCTCTTCACCCCGGCGTTATGCGCCACTTCCAAATCCGTGTGATGATCGCCAATCATCCAGGTGTTTTCCATATCGATGCCGGATTCGGCCATCAGCGCCTCAATACCGTCGGGCGCGGGCTTCAGGTTCGGCAGATCGCCGCCGCCCAGCATCCGGAAAAACAGGTCGCCCACACCCAGGTGCTTCAGAATCGCGCGGGCCGGATCCCCCGGCTTGTTGCTCAGCACAGCCAGTTCATGGCCGGACAACGTCATCAACCCTTCTTCCACACCGGGGTAAAGCCGGGTCTCGTCGAGCATATGTTCGGCGTAGAACGCCTTATAGAGCGCCAGCGCTTCATCCACATCCACATCCACATCCATTCCCTGCACACAGCCCTCTATCAGCTCACGGACTCCGCTGCCGATGTGGCTGATCACCGTCTCCACATCCACCGGCGGCAAGGCATAATGCGCCCGCATCAGGTTGATGCTGGTGGTTAGATCCTCCCGCGTTTCCGCCAGCGTTCCGTCCAAATCAAAAATGAGCAGTTGTTTCTCCATAAGCGCGGAATTAAACCCCATTCAGAGGAAGAGTTCAGGAACAAAACCATTAGAAATTTAAAATTGATCTGGATTTATAGTACTACTTTAGTACTATAAATCCGTGCCAAGAAAAATTAGAGAACTGATTCGTGATCTACAAAAGGCCGGATTTGAAGATCGAGGCGGGAAAGGAAGTCACAGAAACTTTAAACATCCCTGTGGCAGTAAAATCACAATCAGCGGCAAACCCGGACAGGATGCTAAAAAATATCAGGAACGGGAACTCGAGCGAGCTCTGAGGGAGGCAACAAAATGAAATTGAGTGATAAATATCTTAAAATTGTCGAATGGTCGGAAGAGGATCAGTGCTATATCGGCACCTGCCCCGGCCTAATGCTCGGCGGTGTTCACGGCGATAACGAAGCCGCAGTCTACAAGGAAATCTGCCAAGTCGTTGACGAATGGATTAAACTGTATCAAACAGACGGCGAACCTCTGCCGGCAGGAACCGCGGGAAAAGAGTACTCCGGTAAATTTGTGGTTCGAGTCGGTAAAGAGCTTCACAAAACGCTGGCAATTGAATCCCTCCGCCGGGGAGACAGCCTGAACACCTATTGCGTTAACCTGATCCGCGAAGAGCACGCCGAATACAAAACAAAGAAAAAGTAACCTACCCTCTCGCGGTTCCCTCTTTGTAGAACGGCAGATCAACGACCGTTGCCGGAAACGGGTTACCGCGAATTTCGACATCGAGAACGGTTCCGGGAACGGCTAAATCGGCCTGAATCAAAGCAAGTGCAACAGCTTTTCCAAGGCTTGGAGAAAGCGAGCCGCTGGTGATCACGCCGATTTCCAACCCGCTTGTCGCGCCGGAGCCTTCTGGCGAAGGCGGATGGGAAAAGACCTTGTCGTGAGCACGTGCCGCACGCTTATCATTAAACTCCAGCGCAACAAGAAATTCAGCGGGATCCTCCAGATCGCGCATCACGGCATCACGCCCGATAAACTCACCCTCTTTTTTAATAAACATCCCGCGGCTGGTCGCAACGGGGGTGCGCTCAGCAGATAATTCATGCCCGTAAAGCGAGTATCCCATCTCAAGGCGCAGGGTATCGCGCGCGCCCAGGCCGATCGGCTTAATGTTTTCGTTGGCGAGCAGTGCGCGCCAAACACGAACAGCCTCCGATGCGGGGAAATAAAGTTCATAGCCCAGTTCGCCGGTATAGCCGGTGCGGCTAACCAGCATCTCTGTTTCCAATGCTTGGAAACTTTCGGCTTTAAAATATCCAAGGTTCGGAAGCTCACCCATCACGGTTTCCAAATCGGCGTGGGCCTGCGGTCCCTGCACATCCAGTTTAGCCAGCTCGCTTGAGCGGTCGGTGAAAACGGTGTCCGGCGAAAGATGCGCGCGAATCCATTCGGCATCACCGTCCAGCGTGGCGGCATTCACCACCAGCATATAGCGCTCATCATCCAGGCGGTAACAGGTGAGGTCGTCGATCACCCCGCCCGCGTCATTGAGCATAAAACCATATCGGCACTGCCCAACCGCCAGTGTGGAGATCTTCATCGTCAGCAGGTTTTCGAGATCGGCGGCGGCTGTCGGCCCGCTCAGTTCAAACTCACCCATGTGACAGATATCGAACAGGCCGGTCTGAGTGCGGGTGTGCTGATGTTCCGCCAGAATTCCCTCATACTGAATCGGCATATCCCAGCCGCCGAATTCCGCCATTCGGGCGCCAAGGGCGATGTGTTCTGCGTGTAGTGGTGTGTGCTTCATAATTTTTCCTTCGATCCAGCAATTGACGATTGATGATTTCCGATTAACGATTTAAACGCAGGAGCAACCGGCTATCCAATCATTAATCTTTAATCGGAAATCGACAATGTCTAAGAAAGTTCTCTCCAGGTGAATTTGTCAACGCCCTCGACGCTGCGGCCGCTTCTGTTGTCGATCATGATAACCGGACAGCCCGCCACCTGAGCGGCCTTCACACCGGAGGGGCTGTCTTCAAACACAATGACTTCATGCGGCTGAAGGCCCAGCCATTCCAGCGTCAGAGTGTACATTTCCGAATCCGGTTTGCGATGCGTTACATCGTCGGCGGTACAAACCGTCTCAAACAGGTCAATCATCCCGCCCTCAATCAGGACGTTTTTCACGAACTGTTTCGGTGAATTACTGGCCAGCGAGAGCCGCTTCCGATTGCGCCATTTCCGGATAAAATGAATCGCCTGCGGAAACACCTCGGTTTTGAAATGCTCCTGCACATGGGCCCGCTTATGATCGAGCACTTCATCCACGTTCAGCTCCAGCCCGTGGCGCTCCGCCAGCACCGGAGCAAAGGTGTTGGTGTGCGCCTCAAAAAATTCGCGGCGCTCGGCCTCAGTGATCCGATAGCCGGTCAGCGCCTCAACCGCCTGCTCGAAGCCATCGGCGTGATACTTCTCGGAATCGATCAGCGTCCCGTCTAGGTCGAAAATAAATGCTTGATACTGGTTTAAATCCGGTTTCATAAGGCCTCTAAATCTCAGCTATAAACCTCCCCCTGAAAAGCACCTTCTGAGAGTTTATTTCCCCATGCGGGGGAAACCCTTCCCCCGAAGCCTTTTCACTGCCCGGATCGCGATCCGGATCCAAACACCAAGGGCGCTGCAAAAAGAGCTCCCAAAAATACAACGAGCTCCTCTTGCTGCTGTTTTCGGCATTGCCTCTCTGCCGCCCTCTGGTATCCTTCCACGCTTCTATGAAAAACCAGTTTAAACTCATTCGGGAAACAGAGGTTGCCGAGCTCAACGGCATAGTCAAAGAATACCGCCACGAGCCGACCGGCACGGAATACATCTCTGTTGAAAACGACGACAACAACAAGGTCTTCGGAATCACCTTCCGCACCCCGCCGGCCAACTCCACCGGCATCGCCCATATTCTCGAACACACCGTTCTGTGCGGCTCGCGCAAATACCCGCTGAAAGACCCTTTTGTTCAGCTGTTGAAGGGCTCGCTGCAGACCTTCCTCAATGCGATGACCTACCCGGACAAAACCGTATACCCTGTCGCCAGCCAGAATGTGCAGGACTTCTACAACCTTGTCGACGTCTACCTCGACGCCGTCTTTTTCCCGCGCATCACCCCGGCCTTCTTCCGCCAGGAGGGCTGGCACTACGAGCTGGAAAACCCCGAAGCGCCGCTCACCTGCAAAGGTGTTGTGTACAACGAAATGAAAGGGGTCTACTCCTCCCCCGACAGCCTGTTGCTCGAACGCTCCCAGCAAAGCCTCTTCCCTGACACCACCTACGGCCTCGACTCCGGCGGCGACCCCACCGCGATCCCCACCCTCACCTACGGCGACTTCCGGGAATTCCACGAAACGTGGTATCACCCCTCCAACGCCCGCATTTTCTTCTACGGCAACGATGACCCCGCCAAGCGCCTCGACATTCTAGAGGCATATCTCAGCGGTTTCCAAACCTTGGAAACCCCGCCCGACTCCTCCATTCCGCTGCAACCCGCTTTCAAAAAACCGGTGCGGGTTCAGGAAACCTACGCAGCTGGCGATGACGACGCCAAAGCCTTCATCACCGTCAACTGGGCCCTGCCGGAAGGCTCCCTGCACTTCGCGCTGACCATACTCGACCACATTCTCACCGGCACCTCCGGCTCGCCGCTGCGTAAAGCGCTCATCGAATCCGGTCTCGGTGAAGACATCGCCGGCTTCGGCCTCGAAACCCATATGCGTCAGCCCGCCTACTCCATCGGCATGAGGGGCGCCGACATTCCAAACCTTGGAAAAATTGAAAAGCTGATTTTCCAAACCTTGGAAAAACTGGTTGAAGATGGCATTAACCGCGGCGACATCGAGGCCGCACTCAACTCCTTCGAATTCGACCTGCGCGAAAACAACCACGGCTCCTGCCCGCAGGGCCTGTCGGTTATGCTGACCATGCTCGAAACCTGGCTCTACGACTGGGACCCGCTCGTCCTGGCTGCCTACGAAACCCCGCTGGCCGGCCTGAAACAGGCTCTAGCCGGAAATCCGCGCTATTTCGAAGAACTGATCGAAACCAATCTGCTCAACAACCCGCACCGCACCACCGTACGCCTCATCCCCGACCCGACGCAGGCCGAGCGCGAAGAAGCCGAAGATGTCGCGCGGCTTCAGGCGGTTAAAGACGCGATGATCCCCGACGAGATCATGCGCACCATCACCGCCGCCGAACGCCTGCTCGACATGCAGAAAGCCCCCGACAGTCCGGCGTCCATCAAAAGCATCCCCTTGCTGTGCCGCAACGATCTACATAAAGAAATTCTCACCATCCCGCGCGAAATTAAAACCTTCGAAAACGCCACCGTGCTGTTCCACGACCTCTTCACCGGCGGCATCGCCTACATCGATGTCGGCTTCGATCTGCACGTTCTCGATGCCGATGAGCTGCCCTGGGTTTCCCTGTTGGGAAGCATGCTGGTTGAAATGGGCACGCAAAAAGAGGACTTTGCCTCCCTCTCGCAGCGCATCGCCCGCAAAACCGGCGGACTTTACGCCTCGCCCATCCATGCCGTACCGGAAGGCGACGGCCAGAGCGTCAGCCGCCTTTTCCTGCGCGGAAAATGCATGACCCCGCAGATCGGCGACCTGTTCGACATCTTGAATGACATCCTTTTGTTCCCCGCCTTCGACGATTCCAAGCGCTTCATGGAAGTGTTGCTCGAGCAGAAAGCCGAAATGGAAAGCGGCCTGGTTCCCTCCGGCCACTCCGCCGTGATCTCGCGCCTCAAAGCGCACTACCACGAATCCGCCCGCGCCGCCGAAGCCATGGGCGGTATCGACGCCCTTTTCTTCCACCGTGAAGTCGAAAACATGGACGCAGACAAATGGCCCGCCATTATTTCCCGCATCGAAGCCATTCTGCAAAAACTGCTCGGCGGCGAGTTGGTCATCAATGTGACCGCCGACGCCAAAGACCAACCCGCGATCTTCCAATCCTTGGAAAAATTCCTGCAAAACATTCCAGTGTTCGGACAAAAAAGTTCCAAGGTTTGGAACTTTCCTGAATCTCCGGCTCAGTCCGAAGCGTTGCTGGTTCCGTCGCGCGTCAATTATGTCGGCAGCGCCACTAACCTGTTCGATAAAGGCTATGTATACGACGGCTCGGCGCTGGTTATCACCAAATACCTGCGCACCGCGTGGCTGTGGGAGAAAATCCGCGTACAGGGCGGCGCCTACGGCGCGGTCTGCGCGTTCGATCCCAACTGCGGCACGTTCGCCTTCGCCTCCTATCGCGACCCAAATCTAACTGACACATTGGAAACCTACGCTCAGACCGGAAAATTTCTTAAGGATGTAGTGATCGACGAAGATGAGCTGACCCGCGCGCTGATCGGCGCCATCGGCGGCATCGACACCTACCTGCTGCCCGATGCCAAGGGGTATACCGATACCCTGCGCTGGCTAACCGGCTACACCGATGAAATACGCCAGCAGCGACGCAATGAAATTCTGGCCACCACCGCTGATCACTTCCGGCAGTTCGGTGAATTCCTGACCCTGGATGACGCCGTCGTCTCCGTTCTGGCTTCCAAGGAGGCGATTCAGGACAGTGAAATGACTTTCGAAAGCACCCTCAAAGTGCTCTAAAGGCCAACCGCGTTGCGAAGTTTTTCAACTTCCCACGTCTCGAGCTCACGGTGTTCGCCAGTACGGAGTTTTTCCAGACGCAACGGGCCGACCGATACGCGCAGAAGCCGGAGAACTTTGAGGTCGAGCGCCTCCATCATGCGGCGGATATGACGGTTGCGCCCTTCTCCCAGCGTCAGCGTATAGCCGAACCGGCCTTCCAGAATACGGCGCAACGGTTCAACCCGCAGCACTTTGAGTTTTTCGCCGCGGCAATTGATGCCTTCGAGCATGAGCTCGATATCGGATGCGGAAATTTCCCGGTCGATCCAGACCTGATATTTTTTTTCGATGTGATGCCGCGGATGCATCAGACGGTGAGCGAGATCCCCGTCGTTGGTAACCAGCAGCAAGCCCTCACTCATCACATCCAGTCTGCCGACCGTATAGAGGCGGCTGGAAAAAGCGGGCAACATATCGAGAATGGTTTCGCGGCCCTGCGGATCGTCCGATGTGCAGATGACGCCGGTCGGCTTGTTGAGCATGATCCAGACCTTTTTCTCCAGCGAAATCGGTTTGCCGTCGCAGCTGACTTTCTGGGTATCCGGATCGATTTTGGTTCCGAGCTCGGTGACGACGATGCCATCAACAGTTACCCGCCCCTCTTCGATCAGCTTTTCGGATGCGCGCCGCGAGGCGACTCCACACTCGGCCAAATATTTTTGAAGTCGAATCATATTTCTAACCACTAATTTCCACTAATCATCACGAATTAGCAGAGATAGAATTTGCCACAAAAAACACGATACGCCACAAAAGAAGAAGGGGCGGGGTGTGATTTTTTTGTGAATTTTTGTGTTTTTCGTGGCCATAAAACAAAAAAGCCTCGGCTGAGCCGAGGCTTCTCCATAAACCGCGATGGTTTACTCAGGCTTGGTTTTCGGCAGACCGAATCCACGATCGCCTTCTTTCCAGCGTCCTTCTTCCTGAAGCTTGTCAACGCGTTCAAAACGTTTGAGAACGTTACGTTTCACTTCAATTTTCGCGGCATTTTTCAAACTGGGGTGCATTGTCATGGTGCTTCTCCTAAAAAATCATTTCTCTCGAATGAGCGGGAAAGAATAGCGTTTTGACCGATGATGTCAAACGTGGAAACCCCCTAATTCGTAACGTCGTAGACTCCGAGACTTCGGAGCGTAATGCGTAATAAAACAGAACCCCCACCCCACCTGACTTCAAATTACGTATTACCTGTTACTCGTTAACGCTTTTTCCTCATTTTACGACCGACATAGCTCGCTTTTTCCCGTTTTACCGGTGCAGAGGGCTCAATGGATGTTTTGAGCTCATACAGCTCGTCCCGCAATAGCGCGGCGCGTTCAAATTCGAGTTTTTCAGCCGCTTCAAGCATTTCCTGCTCAATTTCCCGAATCGTCTGGTTTACGTCATAGCTCTCGCCGGTTTCGCGCACGACCATCTCTTCGACCTCTTCCGCACCCTGCTTGAGCGCTTGAAGACTATCGGCGATCTCTTTCTGAATCGCCTGCGGCACCACGCCGTGCTCAGTGTTGTAGGCCCGCTGTTTTTCGCGCCGGTGATCCGTGATGTCGATCATGCGTTGCATCGAGCCGGTGATCTTGTCCGCATACATGATCACCTTGCCATCGATGTGGCGCGCGGCGCGGCCCGCCGTCTGCACCAGCGCGGTTTCGGAGCGCAGAAAGCCCTCCTTGTCGGCATCGAGAATGGCGACCAGCGATACCTCCGGCAGATCGAGCCCTTCGCGGAGCAGGTTGATGCCAATTAAACAGTCGAACTCCGCTTTGCGCAGACCGCGCAGAATATCAACCCGATCCAGAGCGGACACATCGGAGTGCAGATACTCCACCCGCAGACCCACCTTCTTTAAATACTCCGTCAGATCTTCCGAGGTGCGCTTGGTCAGCGTCGTCACCAGTGTGCGTTCGCCGCGCTCGGCGCGCAAACGGATCTCCTCCATCACATCATCAATCTGCCCACCAAGTGGCCGGACTTCAACCGGCGGATCGATAATTCCGGTCGGACGGATGATCTGCTCAATCGGTGTGCCGCTTTTTTGAATCTCAAACGGACCGGGTGTGGCGGTGGTGAAAATCATCGGGCCGGTGATGTCCAAAAATTCCTGAAACCCGAGCGGCCGGTTGTCGAGCGCCGACGGCAGGCGGAAGCCGTGCTCGACGAGTGTGCCTTTGCGCGCCTGGTCACCGTTGAACATGCCGCGAATCTGCGGCAGCGTCACATGCGACTCATCGATGATGGTCAAAAAGTTGTCAGGGAAATAGTCGATCAGGCAGGCGGGCCGCTCGCCCGCCTGACGGCCGCCAAGATGGCGGGAATAGTTTTCGATACCGCCGCAGTAGCCGATCTCGCGCATCATTTCGATGTCGTAGGCGGTGCGCATCCGGATGCGCTGGGCTTCGATCAGCTTGTCGTGCTGCTCAAACCATTTCACCCGTTCGTCGAGTTCCGCCTCAATCAGGGCGATCGCCGGTTCGAGCTTTTCAGCTGGCATCACGAAATGCTTGGCCGGCGAAATGGTGATGCGATCCAGATTTTCCTCCGTCTCGGCGGTCAGCGCATCAATCCGTTTGATCGCATCGATCTCATCGCCGAAAAATTCGACCCGGATGCCGTGGGTGGCGTATGACGGAAAAATATCGATGGTGTCGCCGCGCACGCGGAAGGTTCCGGGCTTCGGCTCGTAGTCGTTGCGCTCATACTGAATCAAAACCAGTTTCTCGAGGATTCCATCACGCCCGCAGGTTTCGCCGACAGTGGCTGAAAGCACCATTTCGCGGTAGTCCTCCGGCGAGCCGAGGCCGTAGATGCAGGAGACGGAGGCGACAATGATGACATCGTCGCGGCTGAGCAGGCTGTCGGTGGCCGCTAGCCGCAGGCGCTCGATCTCCGAGTTGATGGAGGCATCCTTTTCGATAAACGTGTCGGTCTGCGGAATATAGGCTTCCGGCTGGTAGTAGTCGTAGTAGGAGATGAAAAACTCGACGGCGTTATCGGGGAAAAAAGATTTGAGCTCGGCGTAAAGCTGGGCGGCCAGCGTTTTGTTGTGGGAGATCACCAGTGCGGGCCGTTTCTGGTTGGCGATCACGTTGGCGATGGTGAAGGTTTTTCCGGACCCGGTCACCCCTTCCAAGGTTTGGAACCGCTGGCCGCGCTCAAGCCCGGCGCACAGCGCCTCAATCGCCGCCGGCTGATCGCCGGTCGGCTGAAAACCCGATTTAAGTTGATAGGAATGCTTCATGCTTCGAACCCAAAATGTTTCAGCTTGGAAGCCAACAGATTATCCAAACCCGACAGATCCTTCGGATAAACCGAAATCAGACGTTTGCCTTCCTGTTGATAAAGCAGCTGTTTTTTATACATGCTCATTTTGTATTGCGGCGTGTTCATTCCCCAATACTCAATATACACATCCAACTCGGGAAGATAAAAATCGGGACGAATCTGGAACTCAGAGAGTATGCGGTATTTCGAGTCGTACCGATATGCCAAACCGTGCGCCGTCAACCACTCCGCAATGCGCCGCTCTCCTTCTGACTGCACCAACGTACCGTCGCGCGCCTCAATCGTCTTACTGATTTCTACCTGTATTTCAAAATTACGGCGATCCAGAAACACCTCATCAAAACACCGGTCACAAAAATTTCGCTGAAACACCTCGTGAGAATGCGTACGCTCTTCATCCGAAAGCGCCGCGTTGCAACGCTGACATCGATGTTTCACCCCCGCATCAATATCTTTTGCCGCCAGCTCAATGGCATCTACCGCCGTTTTGGCTGCAGCACGCACATAATCGCGATGGGCCGGGTTTCTGGCAACATCACGTAAATCGCTGATATGCGCCTGCGCCGCAGCACCATATTTTGCAAGGGCCCGAATGGCATACTGCTGTGTTTGCGAGTGCCGGGCTTGAAGAGCTAGCAGAGCCAATGCACAAACGGACTGCTCGGCATCCGCGCCGAATTCAGCCAACTTACCAATGGCCGAAGCCACCAGCCGCTGCACATCATTCGAGGGAACCTCAATCAATCGAATCAACTCTACAAGCGCTTCGGGCTTTCCACTGCGACCCAATTCTAATGCACGCTGCCGGGCCGCCTGATGTTCATTTGGAAGCATGGGACTCTTCATAATTAACTCGCTACGCTTGCTAATATAACTCTCAAAACTAACGAGACAAGCGAATGCGAGTCGATGTTGCGCAAACGATAGAAGTTCTCTACATTCTCCTCCTCGATTCTTGAAAGGAACCTCTCATGGCTGGCGAATATGTTTACAACCTGCAGAACCTGACCAAACAACACAATAAAACCACGGTGCTCGACGATGTGACCCTCGCGTTTTTCTTCGGCGCGAAGATCGGCGTGATCGGCGGCAACGGGTCGGGAAAATCCAGTCTGATGCGCATTATGGCGGGTGTAGACACCGAGTACATGGGCGATGTACAGATCGCCAAGCGCGCGCGCATCGGGTACCTCGAACAGGAGCCGCAGCTCAACAATTCCAAAACCGTGATGGAAAACGTGATGGAAGGCGTGGCGGAGGCGCAGGCCATGCTCGACCGCTACGACGAAATCTGGGAACTGCTTTCCGGTGATGTGTCCGATGAGGAGTCCGAGCAGCTGAACGATGAAGTGGGCCGGCTGCAAAACGTGATCGATACGCAGGATCTGTGGAGCCTCGACCACAAGGTCGAAATGGCGATGGATGCCCTGCGCCTGCCGGCCAGCGATTCACCGGTTGATAAGCTTTCCGGTGGAGAGCGCCGCCGTGTGGCTCTTTGCCGTCTGTTGATTTCCAACCCCGATGTGATCCTGCTCGACGAACCGACCAACCATCTTGACGCGGAGTCGGTCGCCTGGCTCGAAGAGTATCTGGTGCGCTTCACCGGCACGCTGATTGTGATCACGCATGACCGCTACTTCCTCAACAATGTGACCGAATGGATTCTCGAACTCGACAGCGGGCGCGCCTTCCCCTACAAGGGCAACTACGAGGCGTGGCTTGAACAGAAGCAGGCGATCCTCGCCACGCAAAACAAACAGGCCGCCTCGCGTAGCAAAGCGCTGGCGCGCGAACTCGAATGGATGCGCACCAATCCTGTAGGCCGTCAGGCCAAGAGTCAGGCCCGCATTAAAAACTACGAAAAACTCGCCTCGCAGGAAATTGATACCCGCGAAGAGAGTGTCGAAATTCAGATTCCTTCCGGTGAACGGCTTGGAAAGTTGGTGGTGCGCGCCAGTGGGCTGACCAAACATTACGGTGAGCGCGTCATTATGGAAGACGTCAGCTTCGACCTGCCGCCCGGCGGAATCGTCGGCGTCATCGGTGGAAACGGCGCCGGAAAAACCACCCTCTTCCGCATGATCACCGGCCAGGAGGAACCGACCGACGGCTCGCTCGAAGTCGGCCCGACCGTCAATCTTTCCTACGTCGATCAGAGCCGCGATGAACTCAATCCCGACAACTCTATCTACGAAGAAATATGCGGCGGCAACGACTGGATTGACCTCGGCGGCAAGCGGATGAACGGCCGCGCCTACTGCGGCAAGTTCAACTTTAAAGGCGGCGAACAGCAAAAACCGGTCGGCGTACTCTCCGGCGGAGAACGCAACCGTGTGCATCTGGCCAAGCTGTTGCAGCGCGCCGGCAACCTGCTGTTGCTCGACGAACCGACCAACGACCTCGACGTGACCACCCTGCGCGCGCTCGAAGAGGCACTGTTGAGTTTCGGCGGATGCGCCGTGGTGGTCAGCCATGACCGCTGGTTTCTCGACCGCATCGCCACTCACATCCTAGCCTTTGAGGGCGACAGCAAAGTGACCTGGTTCGAAGGCAACTACGAGGCCTACCACGAAGAGCGCCGCCGCCTGCTCGGCGACGAAGCCGACAAACCCCACCGCATCAAGTTCCGGCCTGTCAGCCACCGTTAGGCGGCTGAGATTGTGGGAAGTGAAATGTTAAATGTGGGATGAGTAAAGATGGAACGCGATCTCCGAGCGCGTTCAAGCCCGCCCGGAGGTCGGGCTCCACCTAAAAGTTTCCAAGCATTGGAAAAAACAACAAGCCGCCATGCCCTGCCCACGGTCTATAAGCGTTGTCCATATATCGTATTACGATATATGTCCCATCATTTTGCCCTCAATGATTTTGCTATAAAAAACCCATTCGCGAATATTCGTGTAAATTCGCGGTTCGGCTCAATCGCGGAACGGGAGGACTGCGTCGAGCGATTTTGCGCCCGTTAGGATCATGAGCAGGCGGTCGAGGCCGAGCGCGACGCCGCAGGCCTCCGGCATTGTTTCCAATGCTTGGAAAAATTCTTCGTCGAGTTCGTAGACTTCCTTGCCGAGCGCCCTTCGCTGTTCGCCCCATTTCTCAAACCGGGCGCGTTGCTCGACCGGATCGGTGAGTTCGCTGTAGGCGTTGGCAATTTCAATGCCGTTCAGATACAACTCCCACCGTTCGGCGACCTTCGGGTTGCCGGGTTTGAGCCGCGCAAGCGCGCAGAGCTCGGCCGGATAGTCTTTCAGCACCACGGGGCAGTCTTTCGGAAGAGCAGGCTCCACTTTTTCAATCAGATCGAAATCAAAGCGGTCCGCATCAAAATCCTCAACGGGATTCCAGCCAGCGTGTTTTTCAAAAACCTCGGCGACTGTAAAGACCCACCAGTCGCCGGATGCCCAGGCTATGACGCCTGCGAAGACCCGGCCTACAGCAGAAAGAAGGTTCTGTGTATCGGCGAGTGCGGTCATGTAGTCGCCACCGGTGCGGTACCATTCGAGCATGGTGTATTCGGGATTGTGAAGATCGCCCCGTTCGCCCTGCCGGAAGCATTTGGCGACTTCAAAAATTTTCTCCGCGCCACGGGCGAGCATCTTTTTATGGTACAGCTCAGGCGAGGTGCGCAGGTAATGGTCGCCGGAGGGTTCGGCGTCGATGTGCAGTTCCATACAGGGCGTTTTGAACCGGATCGGCGTTTCCACCTCGATAAACCCCTCAGAATGAAAAAACGCCCGGATGCGTTGCATCAGGGCGTTTCTCGCTTTGAGCGTTTCGATCACAGATTATCCTTTGGAAACGCGGTCCGCGTACTGGCCGGTGCGGGTGTCGATGCGCACAACGTCGCCTTCGTTGATGAAGATCGGCACAGCGATTTCATACCCGTTGTCGATGCTTGCAGGTTTATTGCAGTTAGTCGTCGTATCGCCACGCGCGCCGGGCTCGGTGTCAGTGATCATTTTTTCCACGAAGTTCGGCAGGGTGATGTCGAGTGCTTTGTCGTTGTGAAAGAGAATCTCAACCTGCATGTCTTCGACAATGAAGTATTTGTTATCGCCGAGCTGTTCCGCGTTGAGGTGAACCTCTTCAAATGTCTCATTGTCTGAAAAGACGTAATCGTCGCCCGCCTCGTAGGAGAAGGTGAAATCTCTGGACTCCAGAGCTGCCTTTTCGACCTTGTCCGCAGAGCGGAAGCTTTTATCAAAGCTGTTTCCGGTGCTGAGGTTGCGGATTTTACAGCGGTAGATGGCCTGCCCTTTACCGGGTTTGGAAAACTGAAAGTCGGTAATAACGCACGGGTCGCCGTCAATTTCGATCTTCAGCCCTTTTTTCAAATCGGATGCACTGTACATAGGTTTCTCCTAACAAAAATTAAGCGGCGGATTATGCCGAAGCGACCCGAACCTGCCAAGAATGAAATCCCTGGTAAAACACGGCGTGTGAATCATCTAGACTAAGGCTCGATTTTGAGCTTTCCGATGCGGTAGCTCAGAATACGGCGGGTCGTGCCAAGCTCTTTGGCCGCGCGGGTCTGCACGCCGTTATTGCGGCGCAGGGCGTCTTTAATGATGATTCGCTCATACTCCTCCACCGCCGTTTTCAGCGGTTTGTGGTCTTCGGGATTGGGAAGCGCATTGAGTTTTCTTTCGAGTTCCTTCACCCGCTGTTTAAGCCCGGCGCTTTTGACAGCGCGTTCAACCACCAGGCGGAGCTCGTCGATATCGAACGGTTTGCGGATGTAGTCGCAGGCGCCCAGCTCCAGCGCGCGCATAACCGGCCGGATCGATGGCGCACCGCTAATCATCACAACCGGCAGGTCGGGGTGCGTGGCTCGAATGGTTTGAAGAAATTCAATGCCGTCCTGTCCGGGGAGAATAACGTCGAGCAAAATCACCTCAATCGGCTCACGATCCAGCACCACCAGAGCGTCTTCCGCTGAAAGGGAGGTGAGCACATGATGGGATTCTGAAAACACAACACGCAGCGACTCAAGCAAATGGCGGTCGTCATCAACAATCAGGAGTGTTCTCATGCGTCATCCTCTCTCTTCCGCGCAGCCACGGGCAGTGTGAGGCAGACCGTGGTTCCGTCCATGTCGCTTTTAATGGAAATCAACGCGCTATGGTCGATCATGGTGCGGCGCACAATCGGAAGACCGAGGCCGACTCCGCGCGCTTTAGTGGTGCAGAAGGGAGAAAAAACCTTGGGTTGAATGTCTTCAGGAATCCCGCTTCCGTTGTCGATGATTTCGATCACAACCGCCAGACGGGCGATTCCGATTTCGCCGCGCGAGGCGCGCAGGATGATTTTTGGATCCGACCGCTCCTGCACCGCAGTAATCGCGTTGAGCAGCAGCCGGGAAACAGAATCGGCGAGCACATCCCTGTCGCCGCAAATGGCGGGAAGATCGCCCTTCAGTTCAATCGCCAGCGGACAGTCCGAAGCCTCTTTGTTCTGCCGGGCTTTAAAAACAGCGCGTTCGAGCAGGTCGGAGACATTCACTGCGGCGAACTGCAAGCTAGGCGGATTCGCGTATTCGTCGAGCTGGTCGATCATTCCGTTAAGACGACTGACTTCCTGCGTGGTGAGCTCAAGGAACTGCTCGCGGAATTCCTTGTCGCCATAGCGTTCCGGCAACAGTTGCGAGAAGGTGCTGATGGCCACAAGCGGATTGCGCACTTCATGCGAGATGGCGGATGCCAATTCATTCCAGAAACTGGCGCGTTCGAGATTGCTCTGTTTTTCGCGCAGAATACGCTCTTCGGTGAGGTCGTTCAAAACCGTCATGGCCCCCACGCATACACCGTTCTGCTGAAGACGGCGCGCCTGAATGGATAGCGCGCGCTTGGAGAGCGGCTCGGTCCACTCTTCGGGCTGGGCATCGCTCTCGCAGGTCATACAGTGGTGCATGAGTGAAGCGATACGGCTGGAGAATTTTTCGACCGGACGGCCGATTACATCATCCGCCAGCGTCGCCATAAGCTTTTCCGCACCGCTGTTAAACCAGCGGATTGTGCCGTCGAGGCCGGTCGCGATGATTCCCATCGGAATGGCCTGCAACAGATTTTCGGCGAGCGCTTTCTGCAGGGCGATGTTTTCGTGAAGCAGGGAGTTTTCGATAGTAACGGAAACCTGCTCTGCGAGCAGAGCGAGTTCCTCGATATCACGTTCCTTAAACGGCGCACCGGAAGATGCACGGCCGATGCAAAGCCAGCCGATCAGCCGTTCGCGGCCAAACAGCGGCAGAATGGCTTCCGAGCCGGTGCGTTCCAGTATCTGCTCGATCAGCAGACGCTCATCCATCGATTCGATGTGATGCAGCATCGAACGGGAAATGCTGTGCGCATGGATCTGCAGCCACAGGACAAAGGGGTGGGTCTTTTTAAATTCAAGAGCACGGGTTTCCTCCATGCATTTCACGCCGGCCCGGAAGGCGTATACCTTATCAGTGGTGATAGAAAACACGGAAACACGTGATACGCGGGCACAACTGGCCACTCCTTCGACAATGCTTTCAAACATGATGCCGATGTTGTCGAACCGGCGGAACGCACTGGAAAAATGGTAGAGTGACGGGACAATGTTTTCGCGCGGAAGGGGGGGGGGTTCCGGCGCATTCTGAACTGTTTCTCTCAACACCCTATTCTCGTTCAGCAGCCGAAGATGCGTCTGTGCCTGCTCAAAAAGAGACTGCAAGCGAAGACGCCCCACCTCCGCTGACTCAACCGCGTAAACGCCTGTCGCGGAGGCCAGCAGGGCCGGATCAGAACGAACCGCTCCCAAAGCAATCATCAAAACCGCCGGAAATTCGCTGCCCTTTTCTTTGATCAGTTGCACCGCATCGGTGGCACATAAATCAACAAACAGGAGTGTAGATTTGTGCTGATGAAGAGACTGTTCAAGCGCAAGCGGGTCGGCGAGCAGCTGCACAGATGCCCGGGCGTGGAGATAGCCTTGGATCCGCTGGAAAAGCAACGCATCTTGCGTGTAAATCAGACTGACCGGCAGTGCGTTCATCCGCCTACAACCTCCGTTTCGTCCATCAACGGCAGCTCTACATGAAAGACCGTTCCGCGCCCTTCCGCGCTCTCCACATCAATGGTTCCGTCATGCTCCTGAATGATGCCGTGCGAGACGGAAAGGCCCAGTCCGACGCCATCCTCCTTGGTGGTAAAAAAGGGGTCAAAAATATGTTTTCGCTGTTCTTCGGAAAGGCCGCATCCCGTATCACCCACATCCAGCCTGATTTGCGAACGAAGCTGGGTCGTTGTGACACTCAGCACTCCACCCGACTCCATCGCCTGAATCGCATTTAAGAAAAAGTTCACAAAGGTCTGGTTGAGCTGTTCCGAGTCCGCCATGAGCAAATGGTGTTTGGCTCCCAGCTTCTTCTCCAGCCTAATCCCCTGCCTTGCCAGCTGCTGCTCCACCAATCTCAGTGAGTTCTCGACCACATCATGGAACAATATCGGTTTCAAAGAGACCTGGGCAGGACGGGCAAAATTTAACAGCCGATTCACAATCGTGTCGATCCGCTGAACTTCCTGGCCAACCAGCTCGAAGAACGTATGACGAAACTGGTCGTCGTTGTACTGATACGGAAGGAGGTCGGTAAATGTCTTAATGGTTACCAGCGGGTTTTTAATTTCGTGCGCCATCCCTGCGGACAGCGTTCCAATGCTGGATAGACGGTCCGTCCGGCGAATCTGCCCCTCCATTTTGCGAAGAATCGTCATGTCGCTGAATACCAACAGTGCCCCGATCGTCTTTCCCGTATGACTATGGAAAACCGAGCCGCTGACTCGAATGGGAACCTGCCCCTCTCCGGCCGGGATCACCATATCCTTATCGCGGAACCCGGCACCGGTTTGCAGAATGGTTTCAATCGCTTTCACCATCGCACCGGGAAGTACCGTTAATGAATGATGCACCATCTGGTCCAAACTCAAGCCGGTGATAGCCTGCGCCCGCTGGTTAAAAACCGTTATCTGGAGGTTTTTGTCCACCGCAACCAGCCCGCTGGCCATGGAATCCAGAAGAATTTCATTATAAATTTTACTGTTTTGAATCTCGGTATACAGGCGTGCGTTTTCCAATGCCACAGCGAGCTGATCACACAACAGCTGAAGCGCCCGCTGCTCACGCAAGTCATAAATCGCCCCGTTGGTTTTGGGAAACAGTAGAATGACGGCTTCGAGTTGCTTGTGCGCGAAACTTCCTGCCGCCATCGAAACATCCAATGACCTCATTTCATTACGAGCTGCAATAACCGGGGACGAAGAACGCATTCTCTCAAGCGTATCGATCGTAAAGGGCTCATGATCGCGGGTAAGCAACTGAATCAGGCCGCTTTGGCCTGCAAGAGACAGCTCGTCGCTGTGCTCCGGAAACGCGTAGTGCTGCCGATAGACCCCGTCACTTCCCGGCTTCAAAAGAACCATCCGGGTGGTTTTGAATGTCCGAATGATCAGACTCGAAAAGGATGCCATCAGGTGATCTTCGGTTAAAATCTCCTGAAAGATGAGCCCCGCCTCTTTCATGACTCGATTCACATCAAACTGATTTGTAGAGGAAAACAACCGATGAGAAAAACGATGCATCCAGCTGCGGGTCGGCATCACAGCAAATGCCAGAATCAACGTCGCTAACAGGTGAGCCAGATAATGAGGATCATCGACAAACCAACGAAACACTTGGTCGCCAGCCCATGCGGAGCACATATACAACACGATCAAATACACCATCATCAGGAAGTTGGCCACTACACGCTGTAGTACCGCAGATACTGCTAAAATACGCCGGGTTGCGATTCCATATGCAACAAATCCATCTAAAACAAGGGCTGAAAGAGGTATAAAAAGGCTGATTTCCTGTTTATCAAGCACTTCCGCGGAGGCCAGCAAAGAAACCCCTAAAATCAGCCCGAAACAACACCCCATCTGAAGGAACTGCAACTCGACCTTCTTAGAGCCAACACTGCCCTTAGACACCTTCCAGAAATTAAATACAAGGGAGGCAATTACCGTTAAGAAAAACACCAAATACAAAAGGAATCCATAGCCATATTCTGTAGGGGGCACAAGCTCATGCTCGGTTGGGTTAGTCACCGACAGAACAAAAATGGATGAATGGCACAGAACCATCATCGAGAAACACGCGAGTAGCCAATACCGAAGACGTCTTAGCGCCTGTAAAAGGGTAAGCTCTGGATACATGATCGTAAGCTGAAGAATGAAAATCCCAAAAGGAATCAACCCTCCCATAGCTGATGTTTGGCGCACCCAGAACATAAGCGTCGAAATTGAACGTGGAACAGAGCACATGAACATTGAAGAAAGCCATAAACTCGCCAATACAGCCAAAGTAAAGAAGCCAATATTTGCCGCACGTTTTGGATTAGACAAAAGAACAAACAGGCCAAAAACTATGTTTCCGCCCAATCCAATTAGAATAATTATTTGAAACAGATTCATGATACGCTTCTCATTACCAATGTGCTGTTTTCACCGCCCATTCCGTGACCATTAGCCACCGCAATGGATATTTTTGCATCTCGCACCTTCAGAGGAACATGATCCAGATCACAACGGGGATCGGGATCATGAAGATTGGCGGTCGGCACAATCTTTTTATGCTTCATCATTAAAGCGCAGGCAATCACCTGAAAGATTCCCGCCGCCGCCAAAGGATGTCCCGTCACCCCGCGAATTGAGCTGACCGGCATCTGAAACGCCCGTTTCCCAAACAGCTTTTTGATCCACTCGACTTCAGCGACATCGCCATCGGGATCACTGCAGGCATTCGCGCAGATATAATCGACATCCTCTGGACGCACACAGGAGTTTTTCAACGCGGTATCCATGGAATAAAACAGTCCTCCCATCGCACCTTCTGCTTCGGGAGTATCAGTCATTGTCGCCCCGCTCATTATCTCGAGCAACGGCTTAGCCCCCCGGGCCAATGCAGAGTCCAGACGTTCCAGAACAACGAATCCGGCTCCTTCAGAAACCACAACCCCGCTGCGTTTGGCATCAAATGGACAACTAACCTCCTCCGGCGAAAGAACAGTGTTTGTAGATGGAATTCCAGCTGCAACAAAAGAAGCCAAACTTGAGGAATCAAGCGGAGAATCGGTGGCACCAACTAGAACCATATCCGTCTGGCCCTTCCGAATCAACTTCGCGGCAGCCGCCACTGCATCAAGTCCTGAAGGACAAGCAGAAGAAACTGTCGTCACAGAAGTCTGCACACCTAGATATTGTACCAAAGAAGCTCCGATCGCGTGGGGCTGACAGGCCCCGACCATATATGGCCGAATGCGGGTCGCTCCCTTGGTCATCAAGATTTCCTTAGCCCTAACAATAACATCAATTGCACTACAACATATGCCGATAACCATGTGCAATGGCTGACACGTCTCCAACACCTCTTTAGTCACTCCAGCATCCTCAATCGCCATTTTACAGGCCGCCAGCCCCAATTGAGTCTGACGAGCCAAGCGGTTCGGCTTACAGTCACGTCCAAAATAGTCACGCAAATCAAAATTTTTGACCTCTCCTGCGACTTTTAGGGGATAATCGGTGGTATCAAAAAGGGTAATGGGGCCGATTCCGCTTTTGCAGTTAATCAGAGAGTCCCAGAAGGCATCGAGTCCGATGCCGCAGGGAGAAACCACGCCCATCCCCGTTACAACCACTCTGTTTGAAGGAATCATAAATCTGTATCTCTTTGAGTCGAGAATTCTGTACAAATTTGTCCGGCACGGCAATGCTATAATGTACATTTTTGTCCGCAATTGCACCACAACTGATAGTGCTCCTGATGATAACTCGCTACAACATACAGTGTTAATTTTCATTTTTTGTTTGATGTGATCAGACCTTTAAAGTTAGTCTGCGAGCTCGATCTCAGGCCGGTTTTTTACAAAACAAAAAACAAGACAAGGTTGCAAACGGATGATACTGAATAAAAAAGACATAACCGTTATTATCACATCACTCCTTTCCATTATCGTTCAACCCTCTTTCGCAGACGGATATCGCAACCCACCGGAGGGCGCAGCCGCCATCGGCGCATTCGGCGGACACCGCGCTTTTGCAGACGATGCCAACGCCACCATCCACAACTCCGCGAACCTCGTCGATCTCGACCAGCCGATGCTGCAGATCAACACCACTTTCGGTTACGGAGAAACCGAATTCCACGGAGCGGCGGGTAACGATAGAACCGAAAACCCCTATTTCGCCATTCCCGGCTTTTCCATCGCCGCTCCTCTAAAAGAAGGAAAATACGCCATCGGCTTTTCAACCTATGTGCCCTACGGGCGCTCCGTCCAGTGGGGCAGTTCAAGCCCGTTTGCCCAGAACTACCTTCCCTATGAAGGCAGCATGACCGTCATGGATTTCACCCCGAACGTTGCCGTGCGCCTGTCCGACTCCGTTTCGATCGGTATCGGTGCCGACATTTATTATGGCAAAGTAGAACAAAAGCAATTTCTCGGCCCCGGAATGCACTCCAAACTAACCGGCGATGGAACGGCCATCGGCTGGGACGCCGCCATCACCTGGAAAATGACCGAAAAGCAGCGACTGGCAGCCACCTACCGTTCTCCCTTCGTCATAAAATATAAAGGGGACAACGTGATCACCGGGCTAGGCACCAGTCATGTGGATGCAAAAATCGAATATCCCACGATTGTTGCCTTGGCATACGGGATGGAATTCACCGACACCCTGCGCGCCGAAATTAATGCGGAATGGATCGAATTTTCCGTTTATAAAAACCTGACCATTAACGATTCTATTCTTGGCCCGGTCAGCTCCGCGCAAAAGCTGAAAGACACCTGGACCATCGGGATTGGCGGCGAGTGGGACTTCGCGGAACACTGGACCGCCCGCTCCGGCTTCATGTATCTGCAGAACCCCACCCCCGATGAAACCTACGGCACCCTCGGTCCCGACGAAGACCAGGGCGTGATCTCCTTTGGCCTCGGCTATGAAAATGAAAATCACACCGTGGACATCGGCTATGCCTACGGACTTTTCGACGGACGTAGCATATCAGGGCAGGAGATGCCTCCGGCAGGAAACGGAGCCAATGGCCATTACGACTACAATGTTCACCTACTAACCCTTTCATACGGCTACAAATTCTAAGAGGACGCCATGATAAAAGACCGCTTGCTTGTGATTGATGATGAACTCGGCCCGAGGGAAAGCCTCCGCTTTCTCTTCAAGGACACCTATGACGTCATCTGTACAGATTCCGTGGACAAAGGCATTGAAGAACTGAAAAAATGCGCCCCGGACTGCATCATCACCGATATCAAAATGCCGAAAAAAACCGGCATTGAGGGTCTCAAAGAGATCCGCGCCATCGATAAGCAGGTGTCAATCATTATGCTCACCGGCTACGGGTCCCTCGAAACCGCGCAGGAAGCCATCCGCCACGGCGCAACCGACTACCTGAAAAAACCCTTCGACACGCAGGAAATCCGTGATGTGGTCGCCGGTTACATCGAACGCACCAAGCTCAACCGCAAGCAGACCGAAACCTCTCGGCACCTCGAAAGTCTGACCTCCGAACTTCAGAAACAGCTGAACGCCAAAGAAAAACTGGCCCAGCTTGGCGAAAAATCCTCTGAATTCGTCCACGATCTCAGCAATCCGCTCAGCGTCATTAATGGCTACGTCCATATTCTCATCCAAGACATCAAAGACAAAAGAAATGAGGACAAAGAGATCAACATCAGTTATCTCGAACAGATCGGAAAAAGCGTATCGCGCTGCCAAGATATGCTCACGCTGTGGCGCGAGCGCTCCCAGCGGACCTCCTCCTCGATTCAAAGGATTTCGCTCGGCATCCCGACCGCCGAAGTCGCCAAAAACGCACAATCCCTGTCCATTCAGAAAGGCGCCGTTGTCGAACTCACTGAAGGCCCGAAGGAGTGCCTCATCGAAGGCAATGAAGTACAGATCTTCCGCTCCATTCAAAACGTTGTCGGTAATGCGCTTGAGGCTCTACCGGAAAAAGGCGGGCGCATCAACGTCCGCTGGCGAATCGACGGCGCACGCGCACTGGTAGAGGTGGAAGACAACGGCGGCGGATTCCCGCCCAACAAGATTGCCGACCTGCAAACCAAATACTACACCACTAAAGGCGAATCCGGCGGAATGGGCCTGGGTCTGTTTATCACCAAAAATATCTTGGAAGCTCACGGCGGCTCACTTATTCTCGCCAACAACTCGAGCGGAACCGGTGCACTCGTCACCCTCGCCTTCCCGCTCCTTATGTGAGAGGATCCTATGATCGACCAGCCAGGAAGCGACGACAACGGAGTTCAGTTAAAACTGATTTCCAGAAAAATGGTTCATAGCCTCAACAACATGCTCTTTGTCATCAGCAGCTACTCCGAGTTCATCAAAGAGACCCACTACGACGAAGAAACCGCGGAAAACCTCCAGCGGATCCGAACGGCGACCGACCAGTGCCAGAAAATCCTATTGGACTGGCGCGAAGAAGCCGACGAATTGATCCCCGACCCGCCCGGCACCTGACCAACCCAACGCATTTCGTTAGGAGCTGAGGCCTTTGATGAATTTGCGTAAAACCTGCTCAGGGCATTTCGCGAATTTGGGATGGTCGGCGCGGCGAAAGAAAGAACCCAGCTCGGCACTGGAGACATCGAACTCCGCTTTTTTGAAGATGGCGAGCATTCCGTCGGACTGAAGATTCATTGCGATCCGCAGTTTTTTAAGAATCTCGTTATTCGACAAATACTCCATCGGCGCAGGCACGTTGCCGGACGGATGGGGTCCGCGCTTTTCAATAATCAGCCCATCGAGGAAGCTGCACAGATCAGCGTCCGACATCGCCACGAACCCCGGCTCATCTTCCAGCTTAAGCCAGTTGCTGACTTCCGCCTCCGTGGTTTCCCGTCCGGATTTAGAGGTGATCTCGGCGATCGCCAGATCGTTGCGGTTCAGTGCATAGCGCAGACGGCGCAGGGTGTCGTTATTCGTCATAAAGCGTTTCCTTGGTTGAAAGAAACACACTCTAAATCGGAGTAGATCGAGTTGCAATGGATTTGGAGAGAGAGAATTAACCACGGATGACAGGGATGACTTCCAATGCTCGGAAAAATTTAACCGCGAAGGAACGCAGAGAACGCAAAAGTTCCGAGCATTATAAAGATGATGGCCACGAAAAACACGAAAAGGTACAAAAGCTCCAAGGTTTGAAAACGAAAACCGTCCCCTTCGACTTCGCTCAGGACAGGCCGGCCCCCGCCTGCATCGCTGACCGCGAAGCACTGCGGGCAGGTGCGGGCGCTCCTTCCGCCTTCGCCACGCTTCGGCGTGACGAGCCGCCGGAGGGGATTTTTGTGTTTTTTGTGGCTAAAACTCCCTTCCTCTTTGCTTCTTTGCGCCTTTGCGTTTAAATTTCCGGAACTATGGCTAAATTAAAAAACACCTTTTCGTGGTCGTTCAGCGCGGCAGCCGATTTTGACGAATGCCGCCGCCGGCGCTACTGGAGCAAGTACGGCATGTGGGGCGGCTGGGAGCGCGGCGCGGATGAGGTGACCCGGCAGGCCTATCGGTTGAACAAGATGACCAACCGCTGGGGACTGATGGGTGTGGCGGCTGAAGACACAATCATGCGGGTGCTACGCCAGCATCAGGCGGGCAACCCGATAACCGCCGAAGAGGCGTACGAAGCCGTCGCCCGGCCTTTCTTAATTCGCTGTTGGAAGGAGTCGCGCGATCAGGCGTGGAAACAGAACCCGAAGCAGTTCTGCTGCCTGCACGGCCATTACTACGGAACGATGGAGGACGAAAAAGCCGCCATCGGCGCCATCAAAGATCAGGTGATGAACTGTACGCAGAACTTTATCGACAAGGTTCTTCCACGAGTTAGAGACATTACCTTTGAGCAGGAGATGGAAATCCAGACACCGGACATGGGCGGCGATCCGGAAAATATGATCTGGAACGGTGTAAAGATGTACGTGATTCCCGACTACGCCTACCGCATCGGCAACCAGATGCACATCCACGACTGGAAGGCCGGCAAAATTAAAGACTCGCACCGCGACCAGCTCGCAGGCTATGCGCTCTGGGCTGAGGTGAAATACAACGTTCCGATCAAAGACATTTTTCTCTACGTCGAATACCTCAACGAGGGACAGGTGCTCCCCTTCCAGCTGACAACGGAAGAGTTCGACAAAAAGAAGGCGCAGATTGAAGCGTCGGTCGCGGAGATGAGCGAGTATCTGGTGGACTTTGACCGCGATAAAAATCAGCCGATCCCGAAAGAGGAATGGGAACTGGCCGCCGATCCCGATTCCTGCAAAATGTGCAAGTTCTACGAGCTATGCAAAGGAGAGCTGTAGAAAGTTAAAGGTAGGATGTGAGATGTTCCTCACATTCCACTTTTCACATTTTACGTTCCACAATCCCCTTACGCCTTCCGCTTCTTGTCCTTAAACAACGCGGTGCGCTTTTTGGCTTTCGGGTTACGGGCGGTGTGCGCCACGTTAACGAGCAGCCCGATCATCGATGCGCAGACCAGCAGACTCGATCCCCCGTAGCTGATAAAGGGAAGCGCGAGTCCTTTGGTCGGCATGGAGCCGGTTACCACCGCCAGGTTAATCAACGCCTGCAGGGTGATCATCAGTGTGCACCCCAGAGCGGTGAAGCGGCCAAAGTCATCATTGGCGCGAGCCGCAATCCGCAGTCCACAGACGAAAATCACCATGAACAGCAGAATGATGATCAGCGTGGCAATCAGTCCCAGCTCTTCGCCAATGATGGGGAAAATAAAGTCGGTATGAGCCTCCGGCAGGTAAAAATATTTCTGGATGCTGTTGCCCAGCCCGGTTCCATACGCCCCGCCCGCAGCAAATGCGTTGAGTGCATTGATCAGCTGCCATGCCTCCCCCTGCGCATATTTTTCGGGATCGAGAAACGCAAAGATACGTCCCATGCGGTTCGGATTGTGCAACAGAAGCACAATAAAACCGAAAGCGCCCACCGCGCCGAACCCAGCCAGATGCGCCGGACGCACTCCGCCCGCATAAAGAAGTGTAACGATCACCAGACTCGTCAGAACCGTGGTGCCGAAATCCGGCTCCACCAACAGCAGACCGGCAAACAGGCCGAGCCCCAGCATGGGAACCAGAATTCCCCGCTTAAAGGTGTGCATATAGCGGCGGCGGCGGGAAATCCACCACGCCGCAGCCAGAATCATTCCGATCTTTGCAAATTCAGACGGCTGAACGGTCAACGGTCCGAGACGAATCCAGCGCCAGCTGCCGTTGATATCGCGGCCAATGCCGGGAATCCTCACCAGAACCAGTGCCACAGCGCAAAGCCCGGCCAGAGGCAGCGCAATCTTTCGAACCCAGTGGAAATCGATTCGGGCGCACACCACGGCCGCCAGTAGAGCAACAATCATCCAGACGAGCTGACGCAGAACAAAGTATTCACTGTTCTCGTAGCGCACCATGCTGGCACTAAACAGCATGACCAGTCCGGCGGTCGCCAGAATCAGCACAGCGGCAATCAGCACGGTAATGGTTCGTTGCATGAGTTTACTATAAATGGGTCTGGTAGTTTTCGTAATCCGTAATTGAGAATAAAAAAGGGACACCCGCAAGGATGTCCCTTTTCGCGTGAACGAAGGAGATTTATTCCGGAATCGGAACCAACAGCTTGGTGCCGGGCTTCACGGTATCCGGGTTGGTGATGCCGTTGAGCAGCATAATTTCATCCTGCGAGCTGCCGTACTGACGGGCCACATCTTCGAGCGTTTCACCGGGATAAAGCACATGCTCGTAAACCGGAGCCGATCCGGCAGGTGCGAGCGGCGCCATATCGGCCAGCGGAGCAGGCTCCATCTCGGAAGCGTCTTCCATCACAGGCGCCAGAGTGGATTTGACCGCCGGGGCGGAATAAGTAGAAACACCGACTTCACCTTTTTTCGGGATGCTGAGGCTTTTGCCGGCGATAATTACATGGCTGTCCAGCGCGTTCGCGGCCTGAATTTCCTGAACACTCAAACCGGCGCGCTTGGCAATGCCGGAAAGCGTGTCGCCCTTTTGAATCACATAAGAAGAGCCCTGTTTGATCGGGCTGCCGTCCGTGGAGATGGAGCCGGTAGACGGAGACGAAGAGCGGGTGATCGGCGCAGAAGCGCTGAGCGAGCCGGGAATTTTAATCTCCTGGCCAACGTACAGCTTGTTCGGGTTGGACAGGTTGTTAAGTTCCGCCAGTTTTTTCCAGCTGGTGCCGTACATCGAAGCAATGGCGGAAAGCGTATCCCCTTTTTGAACGGTATAGCTCTGGCCCATTCCCATCGCAGGGTCGCTGTAGGAAATCCCGGAGGCCCCATCGTCATACGCGGCGGCAGGCGGGAGAAGAAGAGTGTCCGAATAATCATCTGACGGAACGAGCAGCGGCTCATCTGCCGGGGCATTGTACGGCCAGTTCAACCAGTCAATGGGACATTCGCCGGTGGCGCATCCCTGCAGGAGTGAAAAACCGACCAGCACAACAACGTGCGAGGCCACAATTAACAGGTTTCGTTTACATTTCATGACAACTTCCTCTCTCTTCCTTCTGTTTAATCCTCACGCTTTCACGTCACTGGCGGCCAGACGATTCACCTCGCGGGCGAACACAGCGCCCCGCTCAGCGAAACTGCAAAACTGGTCAAAGCTGGTGCACGCGGGAGACAGTAGCACGGTATCACCCGGCTCAGCACACTCCCATGCGCTAAAAACAGCCTGTTCCAGAGTCTGGCACGGAAAACATTGCACACAATCTTTCCATGCCGACTGCATCGCAGTGGACGCTTCTCCGATAAGATATAGGTGGAAAACCTGCTGTGCCAGTAAATCTTTTGCAAAACTGAAATCGCTTTCCTTGGCGCGGCCTCCGGCAATCAGATGCACCCGCCCCCGGCTCATCCGAAGCGCAGCGCACATCGCCGCCAGATTGGTCGCCTTCGAATCATCGACGAATCGAACACCGTTTATCCCGGCAACCGTCTGCATCCGGTGCGGCAGCGGCTCAAAATTTTTCGCCGAACTCTCCAGAACCTCCGCCGGAATTCCGCAGGCCTCGCCAACCGCCACCACCGCGGCGGCCGCCGCGCCGAGCACCTCATTATCAAAATAGGTTCCGCTCAAATCCACCGCTCCGACCTTCCCGTCCAAAAAGCGGTAATCCGCCCCCTCCTCTATCCCGAAGGTTTTATAATTTCCGAAACCAGCCACCTCAAAATTGTACGGAATAATCGCTGTGTCAGATTTATTCATTCGTTCGAAGAGCCGAAGTTTGAGCGCGCGGTAAGTTTCCATGTCTCCGTGACGATCCAAATGATTCGGAAGGACATTGAGCAACACACCGATCTGCGGATGAAACTCCTGCACCGTTTCAAGCTGGAACGAGCTGACCTCCACCAGCAGCCAGTCCGGCACCTCGGGCAGCATCACCGCTGTGGAAATCGGCAGGCCGTAGTTGCCGCACGGCACCGCTGTCTGCCCGGCCTGCGACAGCGCATTGGCAATCCACTTGACCACCGTGCTCTTGCCATTGGAACCGGTCACTGCAATCACGGGGCACTGCCGCCGCGACCAGCCCAGCTCCAGCTCCGACAACAGCGGAACGCCGCGCGCCGCCAAATCTTTCAGCCACGGATGCTTCAGCGAAAAACCTGGGCTGATGATGGCAACGTCCGGATTGAAGTTTGCAGTTTGAAGTTTAAAGTTTGAAAAATCGCAATCCGCTTCATCCAGCGTCAGGGTCTGCGTCCCTTCGCCGCGCAACAGCGCCTCGGCCGCCTGCCCGCTGCGCCCGCATCCCAGAATCAACGCTTTTTCATAGTTGTGCATGTGATTCCGATCATAGTTTCCTATCGGACACAGTCCAACCTTTTACGGGGCAAAGCAAACACGCCCGTCTTCAAAGCCACTGTCATTTTTATTGAAACCTCTGATATGTGAATGTCTTAGATCATTGCTCTTTGAGATATTGTCAAAAATCGAACCAGCGCGGGTGTCAGCGCGGGTGTCAGGCGCGGGTGTCAGTCCTATTATTTCATCATTTCACGCAACCGGCGCGGGTGTCAGTCCTATTATTTCATCATTTCACGCAACCGATAAAGCTCTCCATCGCTTGCGGCCTCAACTTCTTTTACAAATCGGGACAAATTAGACGAACGTCCCATCTGTAGACGCTTTGCAATCCATTCATTACGAACACTGGTATTCCTTCGGACTGCCCATGCAATTACCCGCTTTCGGAGGTCTCCTTTTTTCAATAGCTGGAGGTCTGTATCTTTTAACTCCATTTGCTGAAGACCGACCGTCACCCACCGCTCCGCATCGAATACATCATGTTGCCGTGTTTGTTCACCGACAAAAGAGTCTCTGCGTTTTCCCGAAAGCACATCATCCAGAGACTCGACCATCTGCGCACGAAAAGAGTCGCTTCCGAAGCACCACCCCTGCCTAATTTCCGCCCATTGAGCTTCTGCCTCTCGCGGATTATCGCTGTTAGCCAGTTCAACGACCCTCTTCTTCATAATCTGCTCATAGGCACGTCGACCGGCCACATTATCCTTCAAGCCGAAATTTCCGAGCGATCGCTCAACAACCAACCATTCTGGTCTTTTCGACGGGGTCAAATATTGCGGATAGCTGCTCCACTTATAATCGGCGAGCTCTCCTGTTTTCAGATCAAAACGCTTTGCCCGCGCCGGATTCAGATGAATATAACTGCTCACCGTCTGGAAATAATTCTCTGCCGGATCAACCAGTAACGCCTTATACCGCCCCTGAAACAAATGCCCCCACACCTTATGGCGAATGTTAAAGCGCTTTGTGTAGGTTCCCTGTAACCAACGCATTCCGTCCACCAGATTGGCGTGCGGAGTTTCCAGAAGCAGGTGATAGTGATTCCCCATCAAAACAAAAGAGTGCACCTGCCATCCGCAGCGACCACACGCCTCTTCCAGCGTATCCATGAACATCTCATTGTCCCGGTTGTCCCGGAACACAGACTCCTGACGGTTCCCGCGACACATCACATGATAAACCGCTCCCTCATACTCAATTCTAGGCGCTCTTCCCATGCCTCTTTTCTACACAAATCACCCAATCCCAGCCAGTAAAATGATTAAATAATAGGACTGACACCGACCATCTCGTGTGATCTGTACATGTTCTCGGGTGGTTTGCCATTTAGAACTTAAATCGGGACGCGTTGCTTCGGTAACATTGAACCTGGTTTTCTCCGCACGCGCACAGATGACCCCGGTATAGTTATTGTCGAGAACCTGCAAATACCGTTCCCCCGCAAAAGCAGTTGGTATGATCTGTAGAAATACGAACAAGCTAATATAGATTTGAAGTCTCATAGAAAACCACCTTTCTTATGGAATGTATGCCGGATTAGAAGGAAAAGGGTTCATTATGATTTACGGTAGTAAAGGAAAGTGGATTCTCCATTTTTCATCCATATAAATGAATTCGGGGTATCCTTTTAAAAGCGGCTCTCCTGATTCTTCCCCAAAATCAACCAATGTAGTAAAACGTATAACCTCCTGTCCCTCGTAAGTAGCCGCTTCAAAATCGAGTATACTTGGTTTTCTAATTTCTATTTCATCCAAAAATCTAGCGAGCTCTTGCGAATCGTCATAGGACTCATTGTCTTCGAAAAGAAAGATAGATCTCGCTATTTGTTGGTTTCCGCTCCCGACCTCATAAATTGCTTTTTTATCCGCCAATAATCCTAAAAAATCATTTGCATTACTGAATGCATCTAGGTGATTTTCCTTAAACTGAAACGCCTGCTCATACGCATTGATCAGTTTCTGATTAATTATCAACTGGTAGCTATCACCTACTTTAACTGCCCCTCCGAAACTGCTTCTTACTACGTCAGGAAAAAAATTCTTCTGCCTGCCGTCATCTAGCCAGTGTGTAACTTTTGTCTTATACATCTGAAGCTCAGGTTCTTTTTCCGCTTCTGGCGGAATCTTCATAAAAGACATGTGTTCATAATGGGATAGATTAAGGTTAAGATCGTCAATAATTGCCTGCTTCATTTCCAGCACAACATCTTCACCTTCAAATAAAATGGGGTAACTTTCATTACCTATGTTTACATTAAAATCTGATGATCCCGCGGGAGGGGTAGTTGACTCCTCTGACTGGATACTTTCAACCAGCACTGGTTCTTTTATAGTGAAAGCGTTTTTTTGCGTTTGGGAATTTACAATAGCGCTAGAGGGTTCGAATTGAACCGAAAGCTCCTGTGTCTCGTGCGCCCCCTCTTGGACGCCCCTCTGCCGCGTTAAAATAGAACCCATAAGCGCCAACAAGAGCAAAAGCGCGGAAATCACAATATACCTACTATATTTCATATTTGTCGTCCTCATGTTCTGTTAGTGTGCCGAGCATTCTACAGGATCACAACAAGCATTGTGTGCAACCGTATTCGTAGCATGAGCCGGTCTTCGGGCATAATAGTCTTGGAGATGGGGGCCTATTCTCACCAGCGGGTGACTCATATTTTCAGGGATAAGAGAGCCTAGGAGCCCCAGCCCCTCCACGGGATTGCCGTCAAGTTGTGCGGCACGAAGAAAAGGACGGACATCCGTTGTAAGATGTAACGGAGCAACTCTATTGCTGGGATGCCCAAAGTCTGCGGTACCGGATGATGCAAGCACCTCGAGATTCCCGCCAGCAGGCCTAATTAGAACTCCGCTCCCATTATAGCAAGCTTGATGGCCATGTCTGCCATCCGTGCGTTCCGAACGCATTTCGAAAGTAGCATTAAAATGGTAGTATTCGGGCAGGCTATTGTTCACCTCTCCCCATTGTTGTGGAGCGCAGTTCGCAGGCTCTGGATCCGTGTTATTGGTGGATAGTGCTGAATAAACCGGAGGCAACTCATCTAGCCAGTTGTCTCCGGGAGCATTTCCCATGTCGGCGTCGGTGAGCCATGTATTCCACTCTGTTGCCGACTGAGATGAGTAAACGACAACGATCAGCCTATCAACAACACAACCTCCATAAAGTAATTGCACACCGAAAGCATAGATGTTCACGTCATCTGGGCCAAGTAAGCCATCATAGTCCAAAATCGAATCATTATTGATTGATGCGCTACCAAAAATCTGATGCTCGATATTGAATGACACATGATCCTTGATGTCATCGAAGGTCAATGAGGATGGTGCGATGCTCAGATAGTTTGTCAGATTCACCTCGCTAGGCAGAGTATGTTCAATCGCAATACATTTCTTGTAGTCAGGATAGGAGTCCTCTGCATGCTGAAGGTTCCGATCCCAGACGTTATCAAACTCGACTTTGGGCACGGTCAGCTTTCCGGTTTTAGGGGCGGTTCCGTTGTTTTTTAGGGTCGGATTATTGGTCTCAACAAATTCATCGACATATTTGAAGCCCAGCAGGTCGTCATAGTCATCAATAATAAAAAAACCGCTGTCGTTCAGTGCTTCATACGTGCCGGAAGCCATTCTCCCATTCACATAAGAGAAGTAGTCATAGTCCGGCTTCTGCTGAGTGGACTCCAAATGCTTCATGTCGTAATAGTATGTTTTTCCTTTCTCCAGAAAAGCAATAACACTACTTGCTTTGCCGAATTCTGTATTGGCTACTGACACAACTGCATTGCTCGGGTCAGAAAGAGTGGTTCGTTCTTCAGGGCGAATGTATAAGCCCCATTTTTCTGAATAACTCAAACTTGTGTCACCCACACCTAGCCGAACCTGAATATATGTATTCGGCTCGCCGTTATCCGAAGCCTGCAGGGGGCTACTGTTGTTGTCGATTTCCTCAGGGTCATCTACGCCATCGCCATCTGTATCTGCCTCATTCGGATCCGTTTGATATGTATCAACTTCTTCTCCATCGCTCAAACCGTCATCGTCGCTGTCGGCATCAGCAGGATCGGTATTGCTGGTGTTAACCTCGTAGCCATCGGGAAGCCCATCCCCGTCACTGTCCGGATTAAGAGGGTCGGAAAAATGATCAATCTCGTCGCCATCGGAAAGGCCATCATTATCTGAGTCCGGATTCTGCGGATCGGTTCCCTGCTGATATTCACCGACATTATTCAGCCCGTCGGTATCTGCGTCGCCGACTGCATCCGTAGCGTTGGTCGGGCTTAAAGAGGCATCAACTTCCCATCCGTCCGGCATGGTATCGCCATCGCTATCGGGATTGGCCGGGAACGTTCCATACGTGATGATTTCGCTCCCATCAGACAGTCCGTCGCCATCACTGTCTGTACCTAGAGGATCGGTGTAGTGCACGTTCACTTCATCGCCATCGGAAAGTCCGTCGCCATCACTGTCTGTTGCTAAAGGACTGGTGACGAGCTGATATTCCTCAAGGAGATTTAGTCCGTCATTATCATCATCGCTGTTAGCGAGTGCGTCCGTATTGCCAAACCAGTAAATTTCCCACGCATCGCCGATTTCATCCCCATCATCACTGGAATCGGAAAACTCAAATGCACCGATGTCCACATCGGACTGATCCACTCCATTGTCCCGGAAAGGGTGATCCCAGCGTGATGACCCTAACAAATCCATCATTGGTGCTCCGTCAAATGTCCCGCGATCAATACAAGAAGACACAGGCGCCAGTTCGTATCCGCCGGGAACAAACACGAGGGCATTCGTCACGCTGTTTTCGCCCTCACCTGAAGGCGTGCAGCAAAAAGCCACATCCGCAGGAATGTCCGTTTGTAACGCGCCGCCGCTATTCCCCCATAAAATAGTATTCCGAACGGTTATCTGCGCATTGCTTATGCCGTATACGCCCCAACCCGAATTGTCGGCAATCGTGCAGTTTTGTACCCAACCTTGCCCCCCGTCAAACACGATAGCACCAGATTCAGAGGTGTTCCCGTCCATCAAGCAGTTCTCAACGACGGACGTGCAGTTATTTAAATACAACCCGCCGCCAGTTCGGGAAATTGGACCTATCTCGTTCTCATTATTCTCAAAAACACATCGAGACAAGGTTACATCGGAATTCAAAAAGACGGCTCCGGCGCTAAAGGTTTGCCCCTGATTGTCACTAGCTGTAATTAAGCAGTCTTCCACTATCACTGTGCTGTTTTTGGCAAGCATGGCCCCTCGTGCGTTATTCGAGATCACACATCCAGAAACCACCGCCATATCCACATTAGTGAAGGAAAGAGCACCGCCTGCGAAGCCCCAGCCATCAAAAATCTGACAATTGCGAACTTCAGGAGACCCTCCGGAAAAGAACCCTGCGCTTCCTGTCTCAGTGGCGGAATAAGCCTCATTGTCAACAAACCTGCAATTATTCAACAGGATTGAGCTGTCAGTGGCATGTACAGCGGGATCATTTGAATTAAAAATACAATTTTCTATCGTTGGGCCGGAATTATCGCAGACAATCCCTCCGCCGGTTTTTAAATCCCACGAACTATACGCGTGATAAATCTGCAGGCCCCAAACTATGGTTTCTCTTGTTTCGGCGTCATCAAAGATCAACCCCGGATATCCCCAGCCACAGTCTATAATGCAGTTCGACGGGCCGTTCATCGATTTCAGCATCAGTTTTTTGCCGGCAAAATCGAGCGGAATATTTCCACTTTTGGGATATGTTCCGTCTGCCACCAATATAATTTCGTAATCATTTGTGGCAGCATCCAATGCCGCCTTAATGGTGTTTGCGGCCGACTCCCATGTATCAAACGGCGGCGTATTCGATCCGGTTAGCGAAACATATCTTGTTGCCAATGGAATTGAATTGCTGCTGACCGGATCACTGCTGTGAATGTATTCATACTTGTTCATGAACCCGTCCTGATCTGGATCTTCGAGAGCGTCGGTAGGATCTAGAGGGTCGAGGCTGTTCTGGACTTCCCACCCATCAGGAAGGCCATCCTCATCTGTGTCAGAGTCGTTAGGATCAGCCCCCAAACCAATCTCCACGGCATCCAAACATCCATCATTATCTGTATCTGAGTCGTCTGGATTCGTTTTATATACAATCAGTTCTCTGGCATCAGGAAGGCCATCGCTATCGCTGTCGATATCCATGTTCCCCGCCCGAAAAAATGCTTTTGATGCCGTCAGCGACGACTCCCATGTTGCCGGGTTGGTACTAACAGGAGTCAGGTTCTGAGTAACAATACTCCAAACCCCGGAAATCAAATTCGTGGTTGTGTAAATTTCGACCCGGTTAGTAAATCCGTCCGGCACATACACGCTCAGATCTTCACGGCCGCTGCCCAGCGTTAACTCATCAACCGCAATTGCCCCCAACAGAAAAAAGCCAATTCCTGCGGCGAAAACCCCCACAAATAGTTTTCTTTTCATAACGCTCCTTGCACAAATCAGCAAGACCGTATCGCATGCAAACAAAACCATCAAGTAGCTTTGTACCTATTTTTGGTAAAACAGCCGATGTCCCTAAAATCGGGACTCAGTGAATAAAACCATCCATTCTAAAGAGTACTCCGAATTGCTGAAATGGCTTCGTGCTCAACGAAAACAGCAGGGTCTAACCATGCGTGAGCTGGGGGAAAAACTGGGTGTGATTCACTCTTGGGTTGGCAAAATTGAACAAGGCGAGCGACGACTAGATATCATTGAATACCTGCGGCTTTGCAACGCTCTTCAAATTGACCCGAATGAAGGGCTTGAACTGGTTCAGCAGAGTCTCTCTGTGTCAAACGATCTATCCTGACCTCTTACCGGATCTTCAAGGAAGCAACGCCGACTAGAGCGAAGATAATGGAAAGAATCCAAAAGCGGATGGTGATACGGTTTTCGTAGGCCTCGACCGATGTGCCCTGCTTTATCGCCAGATATTCAAAGTGGTGATGCAGCGGCGAGTTCAAAAACACCCGCCGCCCTTCTCCATAGATTTTGCGGGTCAGCTTAAAGTATCCGACCTGAATCATCACACTGGCAGCCTCTATCACAAAGACGCCGCCCACCAGAATCAGCACCAGTTCCTGTTTAATCAGAATGGCCACCGCGGCCACGGCGCCGCCGATGGCCAGGCTGCCGGTATCGCCCATAAACACTTTGGCGGGATGGCAGTTAAACCAGAGAAAGCCGAGTCCCGCGCCGAGCAGTGCGCCGCAGAAAACCGCCAGCTCGCCGGCACCTTTCACAAATGGAACCTGCAGGTATTCGGCAAAGGCAAAGTGACCGGCCACATAGGCCATCGCCAAATAAGCCGCCACAGCGGAGTTGGAGCAGCCGATGGCGAGCCCGTCAAGTCCGTCGGTCAGATTGACCGCATTGGAAGCGCCCACCAGCACCAGCACAAGAAAAACCAGCGTGCCGATCACCCCCATGGAGGCGATCACCGGCTCTTTAAAAAACGGAACCATCAGTTCCTGTGTCCGCAGGAAGGTATCCGGATTGACCATCAGAGCAAACAGCAGAACACAGGTCCAAAAACACTGCCCCGCCAGTTTCACGCGCGGCGAAAGGCCCTTGCCGGTGCGAATTTTAAGGTAGTCATCTGTCAGGCCGAGATTCCCCATAAACCCGAATGTGGTCAGCGCGCACAGCACATAAAAGTTACCCGGCTCCGACCACATCACCGTCGCGGCGGCGGTCGTGAAAAGAATTAACAGTCCGCCCATCGTCGGCGTGCCGATTTTTTTCGACTTGTCGAGCGCCCCGACCCGCTCATCCTCGCGCTGTTCCCCGAAATTGACCGAGCGCAGTTTTTCAATCAGCCACGGGCCGATAATCAGGCTCAGGATAAACGCCGTGCCGGCCGCCATGACGGTGCGGAAGGTGATGTAGCGAAACATCCGCAACGGGGAAAAAACATCACTGAATTGATGAAGCCAGTACAGCATGAGAAGTCCTTGGAATGATGGAATATTGGATTAATGGAATATTGGATTAATGGATAAATTAGAAACGAACTTGCCGTAATAAGATGATGACAAAATTATGGCCGACAAAATCATTTTCCCAACATCCGGGATTCCGAATGCCTGATCTAGAATGATTTTGTCGATAAATAATTTTGTCATGCCTATCCTTCTTACGGTCGCTAAAGTTCTTTTTTTAGCTCTGCCAAAATGGTCTCGATCCGCTCGCCGCGGGATGCTTTGAGAAGCACCATATCACCTGCACGCAACTCGTCACGCAAAACCTGCGCCGCGACCGCTTTTTCGACACCCGGCAGGCCGTTGCAGACAATCTGTGCGCCGAGCCCGCCAATTGTAATGACGCGCTCAAAACCGAATGAATCGACAAATCGGCCGAGCTCCCGGTGCTCCTCCTCTGCACAATCACCGAGTTCGAGCATGCCGCCGAGCACCAGAAATTTACGTCCCGCGCAGGGGAGTTCCGCAAAAGTGGAGATGGCCGCGCGCATGGAAAGCGGATTGGCGTTGTAGGCATCGTTAATAAACACCATGCCGTGATACAGACTGGTGGCCCAGCGCATGGGAGCCGGGTTAAATTCATCCAGACCCGCCTGCACCTCTTCTTTAGACAGCCCCAGCTCCAGCCCGAGCGTGGCGGCGAAGCGCGCATTCTGCATCATATGCGCGCCGGGCTGCGAAACACGGAACGGTTCGTCTGTTAACGCCACGACCCGCCCGTCAAACCGCTCTTTCATCCGCCCGAACCACTCGGAGTCCGCATCGAGCACTCCGTGCTTCGCATGGTTCAAGATGGCCGCTTTTTCGTCGGCAATTTCCGCCAGAGTTCGGAAAAAGCCGATGTGCGCCTTTCCAATGTTTGTAATCAGCGCCCAGTCCGGCTTCAGCAGTCCGGCCAGCAAATCAATTTCGCCGGGATGATTCATCCCCAGCTCAAAAACAAAATAGTCCGATGCACGGTCGGCGGCGATCATACTGAGCGGCAGGCCGATTTCGTTGTTCCAATTGCCGAGTGTTTTGGAAACCGTTCCCTTTTGCGACAGCACCGAGGCAATCATCTCCTTCACTGTGGTTTTGCCCGCGCTGCCGGTGACGCCGATCACAGTTCCCTGCCAGGTTGTACGCGCGCCGGCGGCAATCTGCCAAAGCGCGCTCAGCGTATCCGGCACGACCAGCTGTGGCACCTGAATGTTCGGGAAATCTTTTTCAACAATAAGACCCGCCGCGCCTTTGGCAACCGCCTGCTCGACAAAATCGTGCCCGTCGTGGTTCTCGCCGCGGATCGCGATATACACCTCGCCCGCCTTCAGCGTCCGGGTGTCATGTGAAATACCAGAGATTTTCCAATCATTGGAAGCAGGCTGAGCCTGCACCCTGATTGTTTTCCAAGGCCTGGAAACCCATGTTGAAAATTCGGATGATGTATACATAAACTGTTTACAACCCAACGAATGACAAAAAGCAACGAATTTAACCGTGCTGAATCTTTGCCTCCTATTCGCTGCTTTCTTTCATTCGTTGGTTAAATCTATTCACGGCGATAATTCCTGCAGTTGAAATATTATAGAATCTCCCGGACGGTTTCGCGGTCATCAAACGGGAAGATAGCGCCGCCGAACTCCTGATAGGTTTCGTGGCCTTTGCCCGCCACGAGCAGAACGTCCTTTTTGCCGATCAGCTTCACACCGCGGGCAATGGCGGCGGCGCGGTCGAGGCAGATTTCATATTTGCGCTCCGAATCGAACCCGGCGGCGATGTCGGCGGCGATTTTTTCCGGAACCTCGTTGCGCGGGTTATCGTTGGTTACAATCGAGTAGTCGGCCAGCCGCGAGGCGACCTCGCCCATCAGGCGGCGTTTGCCGGTGTCGCGGTTTCCGCCGCAGCCAAACACCACAACCAGACGGCCGGGAGTGATTTCGCGCAACGCGGTCAGCACATTGCGCAGCGCATCGTCGGTGTGGGCATAATCGACATACACCCGTTTGTTTTTTGTTCCAACCGACTCCATCCGGCCGGGCACATTTTCCATCTTGGCGAGCGCTTCGCGAATCACATCCACCGAAATGCCGATGGACGCGGCGGCGGCGAAAGCGGCCAGCGCATTGTACAAATTAAAGCGTCCAATCAGCTGCAGGGAGATGCCCGCGCCGCCCCACGGGCTTTCCACCCGCATGCGCGAGCCATACTCGCCGCTTTCGGCGTTGAGCCCGCGCACAAGTGCGCCCTCTGCAAATCCGTACGATACGGCATTTGCACCGAACCGGTCCTCCACCAGCAAGCGCTTCCCGCACGGGTCGTCCATGTTGATAACCGCTGAATCCTTCACCTGATTAAACAGGCGGGCTTTTACGGTAAAGTACTCTTCCAGCGTTCCGTGATAGTCGAGATGATCCTGCGTGAGGTTCGTGAAGATCCCGACATTAAACGCAATACCCGACACGCGGTACTGATCGAGCGCGTGCGAGGAGACTTCCATAATCACACTGTCGCATCCGGAACGATCCATCCGAGCCAGCATGGACTGAACGTCGGGCGCTTCAGGCGTGGTCCGCGAGGCGGGCAGCACACGCTCGCCAATTTCGTAGCGCACGGTGCCGAGCAGTCCGGGAGAACGTCCGGCGGCTTTAAAAATCTCGCGCAGCATAAAGCTAACGGTGGTTTTCCCGTTAGTTCCGGTGATGCCGACCGAGCAGAGCCGCGCGGCGGGATGGTTGTAAAACGTGCCCGCGATCTGCGCCAGCGCGAAGCGCGCATTGGCCACCTGCACACAGGGGAACCGTCCGCCGAGTGCGCACGGGCTCTGCGAGAGAATCGCCACCGCGCCGCGCCGCGCCGCTTCTTCGATGTACACCGCGCCATCGACCTGCGTCCCCGGCAGGGCCACAAACAGCGCGCCGGGCGTCACGAGACGGGAGTCATATGCGATCGATGAGATTTCACAATCGAGATCGCCGGAGGTGTCGAGGGTGTCGATACCGCACAGAAGCTGCTTAAAGGACAGGGGTTTAAAATTCATTCTTCTATTTCACTCACATATTCCGTTGGAAAACCCTGCGGCGAAATCCGCAGGTAACGCACAGTCTGGTCGGCAATGCGCTGAAACGCGGGTCCGCAAACGGTTCCGCCGTAGTGTGCGCCCTGCGGGTCGTCGGCTACAACAATAATACTGATGGCGGGGTTTTCAACAGGAAGAAAACCGGCGAAAGAGGCAACGTATTTGTGGTCGTAGTATCCGCCGCCCTCCTCTTTCGGGCGCACCTTCTGGGCGGTTCCGGTTTTGCCGGCCACCGGATAGCCGCGCACCGCCGCTTTGGTGCCAGTACCTCCGGGCTGGGTGACACGCGCCAACAGGCGGCGCATCGTTTTCGCGGTGTCCGCCCGGATCGGACGGTTCAGCTCGCTAGGCAGGGTTTCAAAAATGGTCTCACCGCCCGGGTCGACCACTTTTTGAACCATATAAGGCCGCATGCGGATGCCATCGTTGGCAATGGCGCTGAGGGCGGAAAGCATTTGCAGAGCGGTCACGTTGATTTCGTGCCCCATGGCCAGACGGGTGATGCTGATCTTCGACCAGTTGCTCACCGGCCAGAGGATCCCGGCCTCTTCGCCGGGCAGATCCATTCCGGTTCTGGAACCGAACCCGAAGCTTCTTAAACTCTGGTAGACCTTTTCGTTCCCCATCTGCAGGGCGATTTTCGCGGCGCCGATGTTGCTCGATTTTTTAATGATGTCGGCCACGCTGAGTAGCCCTTCGCCGTGCGAGTCGTGCAGTGCGCGGCCGCCGTACATCCAGCGGCCGTTTTCACAATCAAACACATCGCGCGGCGTAACGGCTCCTGCGTCCAGCGCGGAGGCGACAATCATGGCTTTCATCACCGAGCCCGGCTCATACCCGTAGCTCATCGTCCGGTTGCGCATCCATTCAGCGGGAGCGGCACCGTAGCAATTCGGGTTATAGGTCGGCAAAGAGGCCATCGCCAGAATCTCACCGGTGCGCACATTCTGCACAATCGCCCACGCGCCCTGCGGGTGATATTGTTCGACCAGCTCATCGAGCGCACGCTCCGCGAAATGCTGCACCTGCTGATCAATCGTCAGATAGACATCCGCGCCGGACTGCGGCTCGATATCGACCGTGCGGCGGCTGTAAATTTCATGGCGGCGGCCGTCCTTCTGGCTGACCCGCAGCCCGGTGGTTCCCTGCAGGTAGGAATTCATCCGCTGCTCCGCGCCGGCACTGCCGACGCCTTCGCGATTGGAAAAACCGATCACATGCGCACCGAGTGCCCCTTTGGGATAGTTGCGCATGGAGGTTTCCTCAAATATCACCCCCTTGAGCTTCATCGCCATCAACGGCTCGAGCGTCTTCTCCCGCATGTATTTATTAATCCGCACATACTGCCGCTCCGGCTGATCCAAAAGTTTCCAGACTTCGGAACGGCTCAAGGGAACCACTTTGGTCACCGCTTCGCAGACCTGCTGAATGTCGCCGTTTTCAAGAATAAATTTGGGATCGGCGCAGAGGTGGCGCGCGGCGATATCCACCGCCAGAATGTTGCCGCCGCGGTCGAGAATCCGCCCGCGCGGCCCGCGGGTTTCCTCTTCCATATGGCGCCCCTTCTCGATCCGCGCCAGCGTTGACGCAGAGGGCCTCAAATGCAAAAAGGCCAGGCGAACACCTAGCCCTGCAAAAACCGCCGCGATCAGCACGGACGCTAAAATGGTTCTGCCCTTATAATTCATGAGCGTTCATGAGATTATTTGTTGTAAGCCAGTTTCAGCCCCTGCTCTCCGCTGCCGCGCCGCACACGCACCACCTGCCGCTCGTCCGGGAGCGTCATCGCCAGGCGATGATGCCGGAGCGCGCGCTCAAAGTTGGCCGGGGCCAGCATATTCGACCAGCGGTCCTGCTCGGCGATCGACTGTTGGCGAACCGTGCGGCGCACCGACTCCAACCGCCGGATTTCGTCACCGAGCGTGTCGCACCGGGCGCAGAGCCAGACATAGGACAAACCGGAAGCCGCCACGCAGACCAGAACCATCGCCAGCACATTCGGAAACGGAATCCGGACTTCAGCTTTACGGCTTTTTCTCTTCTGCTTTTTCTTCATACAGCGGTCTCCCTTTCCGCCACGCGCAGCTTGGCTGAACGTGAACGCGGATTCTGTGAACATTCGTCTTTCGTGGCAGTCAGCGGCTTTCTATTCACCAGCCGCACCGCCGGTTCGTCATAAATCAGTCGTTCGCCCCCCTGCTGAAGCGACTCGTGCTTCACCATGTGGCGTTTAAAAAATTCCTTCACCATGCGGTCTTCCAGACTGTGGAACGTAATGACCGCCATGCGGCCGCCCTCCCGAAGCATCGACAGCCCCGCCTCAAGCCCCGCCTCCAGATTTTCGAGTTCCGCATTGACCGCTATGCGCAGTGCCTGGAATGTTTTAGTTGCCGGGTGCGTAGGACCGCGACGCCCGCCCTTGGCTCTTTCAACGATTTCAGCCAGTTCCAGCGTTCGTTCGATCCGCTGGTCCTCTCTGGCCTGCACAATCGCCCGCGCAATCCGGCGGGAGTCGCGTTCTTCTCCAAAGCGGTAAATCACATCCGCCAAAATCTGTTCATCTTCTTCGTTGACCCAGTCGGCGGCGGAACGGCCCTGGGTCTGATCCATCCGCATATCGAGCGGGCCGTCTTTGCCAAAGCTGAAGCCGCGCTCCGCGACATCGAGCTGCGGCGAGCTAACGCCGAGGTCGAACAGCACCCCGTCCACCTCTGTCACGCCGATCTGTCCGCAAAGCTCTTTCATATCCGCAAAATTTCCGTGTAACCGCTGCACATGTTCTCCGAATGGCTTAAACATCTTCTCTGTTCGTTCAATCGCCTCTATATCTCTGTCCAGCGCGATCAGCCTGCCTGCCAAAGAAAGCCGCTTTAAAATTTCCCGCGAGTGCCCTCCGCGCCCCAGCGTGCCATCGATGTATGTCCCGGCCGGATTGGTTACCAGCAGGTCCAGCGTCTCGTTCAGTAATACCGGAACATGCATAAAATCCTTAACCCATCATCCCGCTGACCAGCGCCCGGCGGGAACAGGCCGCGGAAAATGTCGCGGCCTGCTTTTCGGTCATCAGTACGGTGCGAAAGGAGCGTCCGTCTGGCAGCCGAAGATAGCGCTCGCTCTCCCGGCGCAGATCAATGGCCTTCGAAAGATGCATATATTTAGCGATACCGGTCATACTCATGGTTGTTTCCTCCTAATAGCTTCCAAAAAATGTGCTCTCCGCCAGCGACGAATCCGCCGGCAGCGCCATATCAAACTGTTCCTCGCTCCACAGCTCCATGCGGGTCATGGTGCCGACCAGCACCACCTTGCTGCTCACCTCCGCGTGAGCCAGTAGCTCATCCTTAATCCGAACCCGCCCCTGCGCGTCCACCGTCAGCGCATCTGCCGCCGCCGTAATGGCGCGCACGGCCTGCTCGTCGTTCGCATCCACTGTCGCGGCCTCGCGCAGTTTCATTAAACGGCGGTTCATCTCCTGCAGGGTGTAGAGGAAAAGGCATTTGCGGTCCGGATGCGGCAGGACATAAAGCCGGGGTGTTTCGCCCAGCATTGAGCGCCATGTGGAGGGGATAATCAGCCGGCGCTTGGGATCAAGCGAATGATGATATGAACCTACGAACAACTCTTCTGTTATGGATTCTAATGTATTCATACTCCACCTCGCTCTTATATGCTCCCTTTTATGTCACTACGCCCCACATTGGTCAACCGATTTCCCCAACAAAATACTAATTGAATGAAATCCCCCGAAGGCTGGCTAAAAGTTAGCTCACAAGTAATGTTTAGCTATGGACACAAGGAAATATCACAGGAAGAAGTTCATCACCCTGGCGGCCGCGGTTGCCCTGGCATCCATCGTTTTTGGAATGGGCAAAGCACCGACAGACGCAACAGCCTGCGCAGTGAAAGAAGCGGCGGCCTGCTCCACCGCGGAAGCGGCCTGCAAGCTGGATGCGGCCAAAACAGGTGCCGGTTGCGGCGGCGGGACCTGCCCGCTACCTAAATAAACGGACCGGCTCCTAAAACCTCTAAAAAAAACCAGGACATCCGAAAACCTGTGCGATCACATATTTAGGCAGAATGATTAGGGGCAGAATAATTTTTACAACCAACTGCAAATGAATAGGTAATCATTCTGCCTATGTCCCACTTACACATATGGCAGTTAATTTTTTGACGGCATCCACAAGATGGACCAGATGAGAAATCTTCGTATATAGAAAATCCCCATCTGCTTCGCCGCTTGGTGCGTAAGAGGTTTTGACCGCTAAACACGCGAAAGAAGCGCGAAAAAAAGAAGTCCTTTTCGCGAAAATTTAGCGTTCTTTGGCGGGCAAAAAACAGCCCCTGTTTAGTTGAACTGAAGCAGCTCGTGGTCGAGCATGTTTTTTTTGACCGGATAACAGGATCATCTGTGATTAATTGGATCAAGGAAAACAGAGCAACCAACCGTCTTTAGCGGTTTTAACGAGCCCATCAGGGCATTTGAACGATTTCAACGTCTCTCTAATACAAATCAATAATCCACTTTCCAAAGAAACAGTCCGAGGGGTTTGGCGGTGGGGATTTCGTTGGTGCGTTCAGCGGCCTTGAGCAGGCGGCGGGCGTCTTTCACGTCCAGCTCGCCAAGACCGACGCGCAGCAGGAAGCCGGCGATGGAGCGGACCATCTTGTAAAGGAAGCCCTTCCCGGCCACACAGATCTTCACATCCCCCTCTCGTGAGCGGGTGACGGTGATTTTGGTGATGGTCTTCACCGTCCCGCCGATTTCACGGTTCGGGTTGGCGGTGAACGCGGCGAAATCGTGTTTGCCGACCAGCACGTCGGCGGCGCGCTTCATGGCATCGATGTCGAGCGGACGGCGCTCGTGCAGGCGGTAGAGACGCAGCTCCGGCGGAACGGCTGGGCCGTTCCAGATAAAATAGCGGTATTCCTTGCCGGTGGCGTTGAAGCGGGCGTGAAAGTCGTCCTTCACCTTCTGTAGCTTCATAACGCGCACATCGGGCTTGAGGAGTGCGTTGAGGCTGGTTTGAAAACGCTGGGGATCGACCGCCTCATCCAGATCGAAATGAGCCACCTGCCCTTTGGCGTGCACCCCGGCGTCTGTCCGGCCCGAATGATGAATACGCACCTTTTTACCGGCCAACGTCTCCAGCACCCGCTCGATTTCCGCCTGCACGGTGTTTTTGCGCGGCTGAACCTGCCAGCCCGCATAGTCCGTCCCGTCGTAGGCAATGGTGATCTTATATCGAGTACTCATAAGTAATTTCGAAATACTAAACCCGAAATCCGAAACAAACTCGAATACATAATTTTTAAACACCAAAACCAGATCTTTTATTTTGGATTTTGAAATTGTTGCGTATTTCGATATTCGTGCTTCGAATTTTTGAATAGGCTGTTTCTATGTTCCAATACCAACAACGCAATCAATATTTCGCACAGGTCGCCGGCGGCTTCGAGGAGCTGGCTGAGGCGGAGCTCAACGCACTGGGCGCGCGGGCCATCCGGCCCGACTACCGCGGCTTCCACTTTAAAGCCGATCAGGAAACGCTCTATCGCATCAACTACACCTCGCGTCTGCTCATCCGTGTGCTCGCCCCGCTGATCACCTTCGACTGCCACAGCGATAAATACCTGCATCTCACGGCCAAGAAAATCGACTGGTCGCAATTCATCGGCACGCGCGAGACCTTTGCGGTCAATGCCGTCACCTCCAACACCCCGTCGCTCAAACACTCGCAGTATGCCGGCCTCAAGGTGAAAGATGCCGTGTGCGACTACTTCCGCGAACAAACCGGCGAACGTCCCAGCGTCGATGTGCAGAATCCGGATTTAGGCATCCATCTCTACGTGCGCGAAAACCGCGCCACCATCAGCATCGACACCTCCGGCGGCTCGCTCCACAAACGCGGCTACCGCACGGCAACCGTCGAAGCCCCGCTGGCCGAAACACTGGCGGCGGCCATTATCCGTCTCTCGGGCTGGGACGGGGAACGCCCGCTGCTCGACCCCATGTGCGGCTCCGGCACCCTGCTGTGCGAAGCCGCCATGAGCTACTGCCGCATGCCCGCCGGACACCTGCGCGACAAATGGGGCTTCTTCTATCTGCCCGACTTTGACACCGCGATTTGGAACAAAGTGAAAGAAAAAGCGGACTCAGAAATGCGCCCCCTGCCCGACGGTCTGCTGATTGGGTCCGACATCGACCCGGCGGCCGCGCGCGCCACCCGCCGCAACCTCAACCGCCTGCCGGGCTGCAAAAATGCCTTTGAGTGCGGACCCAAAGATTTCCGGCAGATCGAAAAGCTTGAGAACACAACGATTGTCGTCAACCCGCCCTACGGCGTACGGCTCGGTAGCCGCGAAAGCGCCGAAGAACTGGCCAAAGAATTCGGCGACTTCCTGAAGCAGCGCTGCACCGGCTGCACCGCCTATGTCTATACCGGCGACCGCAAACTGCTCAAAAAAGTCGGCCTCAAGCCGGAATGGAAGCATGACCTGAACAACGGCTCCCTCGAAGGCGTGCTCGGCAAAATTGATTTGTACTAACGGATTTCCGTTACTGGATTTCCGTTACTGATTATTCATTATTGGTTATTCGTAGAATTTAGTGGGACGGGAGATTTTTTTCACCACCTGCTTGCAGCCCGATCCTTCGGGCCGCTTCACCTTTGACGGAAAAACCATGCTCGACCACGAACTGCTCCCGTTCGACTGATCTATTTTACCCGGCCCGAAGGGTCGGGCTCCGAGTGTTCGGAGATAGAGAGGGAACTATCTCGCACAGAGCCACTGAGGCACGAAGGAGGAAAGAAAACAGGCAAATTTTTTACAGAAGGAAACGAAGAGAACGAAGGGGTTCGGGGGCATGCAACCATTCCTTTTAACGGCATTCTACTTCATTACCTTTGTTACCTTCTGTGGAAATCCCTATTCCCCTAAGCGAACGGCTATAGTTTTTTGTAAAATCTGAAGGGAACCGAACGGCTTCGGTTCCCTTTCCCATTCGCAGCCATTAGTGTTCATTAGTGTTAATTAGTGTTAATTAGTGGTTAGAATTCTTGATTGTAGCTCTGCTGTTTCAAACTGGAGTTATTAAAAAATCATTCTGTTATCCATTATTTTGTAAAACGTTCTTTGATTGTGGCTCTGCTGCGCCGGGTAATTCGTGGTAAAAACAAGTATGAGCAAAGTAACCGACATTGACTGGGCCACATGGGATCCCCAAGAGAAAGCCACCCTGATGTTTATTCAGCAGGAGGGCAAACTGCTGCTGATCGAAAAGAAGCGCGGATTCGGCGCGGGCTACTTTAATGCACCCGGCGGACGGCTCGAAGCCGGCGAAACCTGGCTGGAATGCGCGGTGCGCGAAACGCAGGAAGAACTGTGCATCACCCCGCTCGTTCCGGAACATGTCGGCACCCTGATGTTTCACTTTATCGACGGCCACAGCATCCACGGCGAAGTCTACATCGCCACCGAATTTGAAGGCACCCCGACTGAAACCGACGAAGCGGTCCCCTTCTGGTTCTCCATCGACAACCTGCCCTGGCACAACATGTGGGCGGACGATCCCGTCTGGTATCCCAAAATGATTGCCGGAAAAAAGTTCATTGGCCACTTCACCTTTGACAACAAAACCATGCTCGACCACGAGCTGCTCCCGTTCAACTAAACAGGGGCTGTTTTTAACAAAATCATTGATAACAAAATCATGGGAAGCTCTGCTGCTTCAAACTGGAGTTGTTGGAAAATAATTTTGTTATCCATTATTTTGTCAAACTTCCCATTTTCAATTCGCCGGGAAGGTCGCTGACCGTTCTAGTCCTACAAAACGACAGATGTTCTCTGCTTTTAAAAATTAGTGGCCATTAGTGTTAATTTGCCGTCTCACTGCCGTCTTGCTTCACAAGCCAGCCTCTTTCGCCTATGGCTCAAGTGCGGTCAAAAAATCTTTTCTCTTTGGCTCCGCCGAAGGCGTCTGGTACCCATCATTCTGCCCACAAATTATTCTGCCTAACTTGTTCCCTTAGTTACCTTCTGTGGAGATGCCATCCGAAATCTGAAGGGAACCGCAACCCGCCGGCGGCGGAGTTCCGCTACGCGGAACCGGGTTCGGGATTAAACAGCAAAAATGAGAACACGTTTTCATTTTGATGTTTTCTCCCGAACTGCTTCGGTTCACTTTCTAATTCGTGCCTATTCGTGTTATTCGTGGTGAAAAACTCTTACAGGCTGAACAGATCGGCTTCAGGAGGCTTCGGCGTTTCAAAGGCCGTGTCGGCGGGAAGATCCTTCTGCTCCGAAGCGGCCACCGCCAGCACATCGCAGCGTTCGTTTTCCGGATGTCCGGTATGCCCCTTCACCCACAGGAAGGTAACGGTGTGTTTTTCGCACAGCTCCAGCAATTCTCTCCAAAGGTCGGGGTTTTTAGCCGGCTTGGAGGGCGAAAGTTTCCAGCCCTTGGAACGCCAGCGCTTCGCCCAGCCTCGTGCCATCGCATTCACCACATACTTCGAATCGCTCGTCAGCGTCACCGTACTGGGGCGCTTCAAGGTTCGAAGTCCCTCCACACAAGCCATCAGCTCCATGCGGTTGTTGGTGGTTTTGCGGAAACCGCCCGAAAGCTCCTTGCGCTGACCGTCGCAAATCAGCACCGCGCCGTAACCACCGGGTCCGGGGTTTCCTTTGCATGCGCCGTCAGTATAGATGTGAATGGATTCAGTCATAGATAGGGTCTAAATGTCTAAGGTCGTCACGCCCCGATAACCATTAACCTGTAACAATTAACCGGAACTTGAATATTCCGCACACGGTAGTTGATTTCTCAGCGGGATGGAAGCCGTTACGGTGTCTCAATTAGCCGGACGGCTTACGTTCTATTCCTTTTTTTGCCGGCAAGCTTCTCTTGAAGCTGGTGCAGGAAGCTGATCATTCGCTCGCCCATTCGGATAAAGTCGCGGGACAAATCCTGCAGTTCATCACCACTTCGTATGGTTTTGAGCTCGTCGAGCCGCCGTGTGGCTTTTTGCTGCCCTTCCCACAAGTCTTCAAAGCGTCCCTGCTCGCCGAGCTTAATATAGTCAACCAGACTCTGTGAGGCTCCCCTCAGCTTTTTAATCGGCCGCGCAAACCAGTGCGTTGCCAGAAGGTAACTGGCGAAAGCAACAAGCAGCGCCATCACAACGCCCCAAACCGTCAGCTGCCGGAGAACACTTCGTACCGGCATCATGGTCTCGCGTAAGCCATGGGAAACCAGAACATACAGTTCGCCGACATCATTCGTCCCTTCGCCAATGGCAAATGGCCTGTCCATAATCTGCACGGGCGCCACCGCAGACAACGACAAAACATCGGGCTCAAGCTCAACCGTTTCCCATCCATACCGTGATGTCAGTAATTGCCGGAGAACCGCTTCCGGAATCTGCGGAACGTCCGGCGCGCTCTCGGAATTCAGATGGACCAGTACACGCCCGTCTGGAAGAATAAGATCCCGTGAGATCTCTTTATTCCACGGATGGGAGGCTGTGCCCTTCAAAAACCGGCGTGCATGCAAGCTGACTTTCAGTACGCCGATGAAATCAGCAGGATATTTCAAACTGTAAACGGGGAAAACCATATCAATGGCAAGCACATCGGAGCTGGCATCATACAGAAGCCCCTCCGTCGCTCCGGTCGCGGCCGCCAGGCCCGAGCCGGTTTTCCACCAACCCTCATCCGCCTGCCAATAATCGGTCGTCGGATTCGTTGCCCCGATCAGCCGACCATGCCGGTCCGTCATCAAAATTTCAGCGAACTCGGGATTCACACGTCGAAATGCGCAAAGATACTCCGAGAGAGGGTTTGATAAAATAGACCGCAGTACCTCGTTTGTTTCTAACGGAAGCGACCAGCGCGACTCCACCTGCTGCACGTCCTCGACATTGAACGGAGAAACTGAATCCTCAGCGGCCATCGAGCAAAGCGGACTGACCGCAACCCAGTTTAAAACCTGCTGAAACTTCTGCCGGATGCTGTTTTCCAGCGTACCCGCCAGTTCCTCGGCAATCATCAAATGCACAATTCCCTGCTGTTCCTGATAATATGATCTGCCGGAATGGCGGATGTAGAAAACCCCCAAAAGGAACGGAACAACCAGCGCACCCACAACAAAACTAACCAGTTTGGCATGAATCCTCACAGCCCTCACCCCCTGCTTTGATCGCTCAATCGCTGTGCAACTAGAGACTAATACGCCGGGGTCATTTGTACAGATTTTTTCGGCGCTCTCTCGCGGGAAACGCCGAACCGGATTCGGTCTTATTTAACCAGTTTTGTCCCGTTTTTTCGAAGGTTGAGGCGTTTTTTGTAGAGACCGCCGATGGCGCGTTTACAGGCTTTTTTTTTGCGATCTATGTCGAAGACCCCGACCGTTCGGGGCGCTCCACGCTTATAGCGTGGCAAGCTTTGGCGGCTAATAATGTTCCGAGGTTTAGAAAGAGAATTTTAGACAGGACTACAGGATCGACTGGATGGGGAATTTAAATCCTGTTCATCCTGTTATCCCGTCAAAAAAAACATGAGCATGAAACGAAAATCGAACCCGCCATCTGAGGTTATCCATCAACAACAAACCGAAAACACATCATGAAACTAAACCTTCTGGAAAATCTTCAATCCTTGGATCCCACAGCGTGGATGGTCATTTTAGCCGCCGCGGCCATCATCGGACTCATCCTGTTTGCCAAAGCCGTCAAAGCAACACTGAAAATAATCGTCATCGCGGTGATGCTTGTGCTGATTGCCTACTTCCTGCGCCAAGCCGGAATAATCTGATATTGCCGTTGCTTAAATGCGAGGACTGATAACCATATAGAGGTTCTTTGAAATAGGCTTCGGTCAAATGCAAAGT
>JACKQG010000530.1_pt1 | contig 55655 bp, 46 predicted proteins | sample 8237621 | NCBI WGS metagenome assembly JACKQG01 (sample SAMN15677084, study PRJNA649215) | marine metagenome | biome: marine; feature: Black Sea; material: saline water; isolation source: suspended particulate matter (SPM) from the Black Sea western gyre | collected 2013-06-09/2013-06-10 | depth... | reverse complement strand
TCTCCTGAAATTTTATCATCAATCCCTTTTAAAACATTCTCGATTTCAACAGAGGACTTGCACAACAGATCATAGTGTCTTGAATTTGTTACTACTGAAGAATTTGTATTGATTTCATTTAGATCAATGCAAGATGAAATCTGATCTTTCAACTTATCTATGTTTATGCCATCTTTTGCACTTATACAAACATGATTGAAATCATTGAAATGAGATTCAATTAATTTACTATCTCCAATATCAATCTTATTTCCAACAATAACTAAATTTTTATCAGGAAAATCTTTTAGTATTTTATTTATAATTTCTTTAGAATCATTGATCTTATTACTATCAGTAACAGAAGAGTCTAACATATATAGGACAATACTTGAGCTCTCAACCTTCTCAAAAGTCTTTTTTATCCCAATACTCTCAATTTTATCTTTTGTAATTCTTATTCCTGCAGTATCAATAAATCTGTAATTCACACCATTTAATATCAACTCATCTTCAACTGTATCCCTAGTTGTTCCAGGAATTTCGCTTACAATTGCTCTTTCATCATTAAGCATTGTATTTAATAGTGTAGATTTTCCTGTATTTGGCTCTCCTACTATTACTATAGGTATGCCATTTTTTATAACATTTCCCATGGCAAATGAATTAATCAACTCCGATATTGCGTCTTTTATTTTATGTATTAATACCTTTAATTCCTTAAGATTTGCAAATTCTACATCTTCTTCAGAAAAATCTAGTTCTAACTCAATTAAAGAAGCAAAGTCTAAAAGCTGTTGTCTAAGCTGTTCAATATCGCTTTTAAAGCCTCCTCTCATTTGATTTAAAGCTATTTTGTGAGAAGCTGAGCTCCTGCTAGAAATTAAGTCAGCTACAGCCTCAGCCTGGCTTAAATCTAATTTTCCATTTAAGAAAGCCCTTAGAGTGAATTCCCCTGCCCTAGCAGCTCTGCATCCATTATCAATAAATAGTTTAATTATTTCATTGTGTACATAACTACTACCATGACATGATATTTCTACTACATTTTCACCAGTATATGATTTTGGCGCAATAAATAATGATAGTAATACTTCATCAATAATTCTATCCTTATCAGAAATTTGACCCAAAGTAATTGTGTGAGATTTTTTGTCTAAAAGCTTTGATCCATCTTTTGATTTAAATAACGAATCAGTTATCTCAATCGATTTTGATCCAGAAACTCTAATAACTGAAATTGCCCCTGATCCTGCTGGGGTAGCCAATGCGATTATACTATCCTTATCTATCATAAACTATTTCAAAAATAGTGTTTTATATTATCTATTCTTTAGATAGAAATAAATTATTGGAATCAATAGAATTAATACTGTAGAAAAACTATTTGAAACTATTTCTGGTTTTAAAAATATAGTTATAAAAAATCCTGCAATCGCCCCTCCTAAGTGAGCTTCATGTCCTATATTATCTTTAATATTCTTCATTGAATAAATTGAATACCATAGATATAAAAGCCCAAAAATATATGCAGGCATAGGTATTATAATAAAATATAAAGTCATCTTAGGATACAATAGAATTGAAGAATAGACTATCCCCATTACGGCTCCACTTGCCCCAACGGCATTATAATTAATTTTGTTTTTATTAATCCTGTAGGTTAGCAAATTTCCAACATATAGACTAGCAATATAAATTATTAGAAAGCTTACTTCTCCTACTGATCTAATCACTGATTCAGCAAAGAAAAACAAGGTAAACATATTTACAAATAAATGACCTTGGTTAACATGAAGAAACCCTGAAGAAATATATCTAATTGTCTCTCCATTTTTAACTGCAAGAGGGTTAAACTTGTATTTATTAAAAAAATACCTGTCTTTGAATCCTTTATATGAGAAGATTATATTGGTTAATATTATTAGAAAACTTGTCAAGACTTAACTTAAATATTGGTTAATATTAATTATTCAAGCCAAATATAATATATATTTGCCTCATAATTATTTGAGTTATGCAACTACTCTCTTTTATTCTATTTTACCCTCTAATATGGGTTATATCTAAATTAAACTTTAGAGTATTATATGTTGTTTCTGATTTATTATTCTATTTTATATACTACGTACTTAGATATAGGAGGAAAACTGGCTATAATAACCTAAAAATGGTTTTTCCAGATAAAACCACAGAAGAGATTAAAGAAATTAATAAAATATCAGTAATAAATTCTACTGATGCATTTGTAGAGTCTTTTAAATCTCTTAATATCTCAGAAGATGAGATGAAATCAAGATTTAAATTTAAAAATATCGAGGTAATTAATGAAATCGAAAAGAAAAATCAAAGTATGATTCTGCTATGCGGTCATTTTTCTGGTTTTGAATGGATGTTTATAATTGATAGGTATATAAAATCTAATTTTTATGCAGTCTATAAAAGATTAAGAAATAAATACTTTGATAAATTGGTAAAAAGAATTCGAAGCAGATACAATGGACGCTTAATTCATACAAAAGAGACTAGAAAAAGAATTGCAGAGAATAGTAAAACTGATTCATTAAATATATATGGATTTGCCTCTGATCAGACCCCAAGGGTTCAAAAAGCAGTTTATTGGAACTATTTTATGAATATATGGGTTCCTATTCATACTGGTGCAGAAAGCATTGCAAAACAGCATAATTTAGCCTTAGTATTTATGAAGATAAAGAAATTAAAAAGAGGCTATTATGAAACTACTTTTGAAAAAATAACAACTACTCCAAGAGACTTTAAAGATTATGAGATAACTGATAAGTATATGAAATTAGTTGAAAGGGCGATTTATACAACCCCTGAATTATATCTATGGTCTCATAGAAGATGGAAACATAGAGACAAAACTACTCCAAGTAAATAGCTAGCTAATTGCTTCTATCTCATTAATAAATTTATTGGCAATATTATCAGCTAAATCTTGAGTTTTAGCCTCGGAATATATCCTTATAATAGGCTCTGTATTACTTTTTCTTAACTGAACCCATGAATCTGAAAAGTCAATTTTTAATCCGTCAATTAAATTTATTTTTTCTTTAGAATACTTTTCTTTAAAATAGATTATCATTTTATCATATTTAAAATTTAAATCTATTTCTATCTTCTTTTTGCTCATGAAATAATTTGGGTAATTATTTCTGAGCTTTGAACATTTCAACCCACTTTTTGAAAGATGACTTAAAAATAGTGCTATTCCAACCAAAGCATCTCGCCCATAATGAAATTGTGGAAGTATTATTCCTCCATTACCCTCACCTCCAATTATTGCATTCGTTTTTTTCATCATCTCAACAACATTAACCTCTCCCACTGCACTAGAATTATATTCACAATTATGTTTATCTGATATATCTTTTAATGCCCTTGTTGAGCTAAGATTACTAACTGTAGGTCCAGGTTGTAGGTTTAGCACGTAGTCAGAGCAGGCTACAAGCGTATATTCTTCGCCAAAAACATCACCATTCTCACAAACAAAAGCTAAACGATCAACATCTGGGTCAACAACAATTCCAAGATCAGCACCTTCTTTTATAACTAGGTTTGAGAGATCGGATAAATTTTCTTTTAATGGCTCTGGATTATGAGGAAATTCTCCTGTAGGATCACAGTACAATTTTACTACATCTACACCTAATTCATCCAAAAGCATTGGAACGGCTATTCCTCCTGTTGAATTAACGGCATCAACAACAATTTTATAGTTTTTTTTCTTTATTGATTCTACATCAACTAAATTAAGTTTTAGAATATTCTCAATATGAATATCTATATAATTATCTTTTTCAACTAATTCTCCTTTTTTTACTGTTTTATTCAACTCATTATGATGAGTTTCTGCTATTTTTAAAACTTCTTCCCCATCAGATGCACTAAGAAATTCGCCCTTTGAGTTTAATAATTTTAAAGCATTCCAATTCTTTGGATTATGACTTGCTGTTATTATTATACCTCCGTCTGCTTTTTCAATAGTTACAGCTATTTCTACGGTGGGAGTAGTTGAAAGATTTAAACTAACAACATCAAAACCCATAGAAATAAGAGTGTTTATAACAAAGCCTTGAACCATCTCTCCAGATATTCTTGCGTCTCTCCCTACAACAATTTTATTATTCTCTTTTATAGAATTATTCTTTACCCATAAAGCATAAGAAGCTGTGTAAAGCACAATGTCTTTGGGAGTTAAATCTTCACCAAATCTATCCCCTATTGTTCCCCTAATTCCTGAAATTGATTTAATTAACGGCATCTATTATAATTTAATGCAAATATACTACTTAAGCTATGTTAAACTAAATTTGAATTTGTAATTTAGAAATAATTTAACATACCATTGTTTATGAAGCTAAAATTAGTGTTTTCTTTAACTTTTTTACTTGTAATTTCTTCATGTACAAACAACCCGCCAGAAGAAGGTTTGACTGCTAAAAATGGCATGGTAGTATCTGCAAGAGAAGAAGCGAGTAAAATTGGTGTTGAGATCTTAAAAAAAGGTGGAAATGCATTCGATGCGATGATTGCTACTGACCTAGCACTTGCAGTATCATTCCAATCTGCAGGAAATATAGGTGGTGGTGGATTTATGGTATACAGAAAAGCAACTGGTGAAACAGGAGCTTTAGATTATAGGGAAAAAGCACCACTAACTGCTAGTAAAGATATGTATCTAGATGAACAAGGAAATGTTATTAAAGGTATGAGTTTAGCTGGAGCAATGGCTATAGGCGTACCAGGAACCATTGCTGGAATTTTCAAGGTACATGAAAAATTTGGATCACTTCCAATAGAAACATTATTTCAGCCTGCTATAGATCTTGCAAATAAAGGAATAGTTGTTACTAAGAAGCAAAGATCTAGAATAAAAATGCATCAAAGATATTTTCAGTTAGTTAATAAAGAGAAAATTCTTTTCCAGGAAGAAATAAGTGTTGGTGATACTTTAAGATTTACAAATTTAGCTAATACTTTGAGTCGTATTATGAAAAATGGAAGAGACGAGTTTTATAAAGGAGATACTGCAAGAAAATTAGTAGACTTTATTAGTGATAACAATGGTATTATATCATTAAAGGATTTAGAACTTTATGAGGCTGTTTGGAGAGATCCTGTTGAATTTCAATACGATAATTTAAAAATTATATCAATGTCTCCACCATCAAGTGGAGGTATTTGTCTTGAGCAAATAATGAAAATGATTGAGCCTTACGATATTAATGATTTAACTCATAATTCATTAGATTATATTAAAATTCTTGTAGAAGCTGAAAGAAGGTCTTTTGCAGACCGTAGCTATTATTTAGGAGATCCTGATTTTGTTAGTATCCCTAAAGAAAAGTTAGTTGAAAAAGAATATCTTCTGGAAAGAATGAGTGGTTTCTCTTTTGAATCACCTACCCCATCACATGAGATATCATATGGAAACGTAAACGTGGAATTATTAGAAAGTGATGAAACAACCCATTATTCAATTGTTGATCAATTTGGTAATGCCATAGCTGTAACAACAACATTAAATGGAACTTATGGTTCTCAATTATATTGTTCTGAGCTAGGATTCTTTCTCAATAATGAAATGGATGACTTTAGTTCTAAGCCTGGCTCACCAAATATGTTCGGATTAATTGGGGGAAGTGCTAATAAAATAGAACCTCAAAAAAGAATGCTAAGCTCTATGACTCCTACAATTGTTGAAAAAGAAAATAGATTGTTTATGACGTTAGGATCTCCAGGAGGATCCAGAATAATAACTTCTGTTCTTCAAACAATATTAAATGTTCATGAATTTAATATGAGTATGAACAAAGCTGTTAATTCTCCAAGGTTTCATCATCAATGGATGCCAGACACAATTAAACTTGAACCAAATTCCTTTAATTCAAAATTAATTGAAGAATTAAAATCATTTGGATATAACATAGGTTATAAAAACCCTATTGGAGTTGTAGATGGAATTTTAGTTAGAGCCAATGGAATTCTTGAAGGAGGTGCTGACAAAAGAGGTGAAGACATTGCGGTAGGGTTTTAAAACCTATCTATTAAATAAGGAATGCTTGAAGTTGAAGAAAATATAGAGATTCATGGGGCTAGATCCCATAACCTAAAGAATATAGATCTTACCATTCCTAGAAATAAATTAGTAGTAATAACTGGTCTCTCAGGAAGCGGAAAATCATCATTAGCTTTTGACACAATTTATGCAGAAGGACAAAGAAGGTATATTGAAACCTTCTCAGCTTATGCAAGAAAATATTTATCTAATCTTGAAAGACCTGATGTAGATAAGATTAATGGCCTTTCACCTGTAATTGCCATTGAACAAAAAACAACAAACCGATCACCTAGATCAACTGTGGGAACTATAACTGAGATTTATGATTTTCTAAGACTTATGTATGCTAAAATTGGGGAAGCCTACAGCTACAATACCGGCAAGAAAATGGTAAGTTATAATAACGAGCAGATTCAAGATCTGATTGAGAAATTATACAAAGGGAAAAGAATTTACCTTCTAGCTCCATTAATTAAAGCTAGAAAAGGCCACTATAGAGATCTTTTTCAACAAATTATTAAAAAAGGATACACTAAAGCTAGAATTGATGGAGAATTCATTGATCTAACAAATAATCTAATGTTAGATAGATATAAGAATCATGATATAGAAATAGTAATAGATATAATAGATTTAACTAAACTAAAAAGAGGTTCTAATAGATTAAAAGACAGTATAATTACAGGGATGTATCATGGAGGGAGTTCTATTTTAATTTGCAATGAACTCGGAAAAAATCAAAAATATTTTAGTAAAAATTTAATGTGTGAAGAAACCGGAATTTCATATCAAATTCCCGACCCAAATAGTTTTTCATTTAATTCACCAAAAGGAGCTTGTAAAAATTGTAATGGCATAGGAACTTTAAAAAAAATTAATTTAAAAAAACTTATTCCTGATGATAATAAATCAATCTCTCAAGGAGGAATTCAATTAATAAATAAAGCATCTGGAAGTTGGATAACTAAACAAATCAAGTTAATTGGAAAAAAATATGGTTTTTCATTAAAAGAGCCTATAAAAAATATTTCAAAGAAAGCATTAGAAGCTATTCTTTATGGAATAGAAGATAGAATTACAATAAATAGAAAGTCTTTGGGTATAAAAAGAGAGTATAATATAAGCTTTGAGGGGATAGTTAATTTTATTGAAAATCAGTATAAAAACACAGAATCAATTGCCTTGAGAAGATGGGCAAATAAATATATGGACGAAATAATTTGTGAAACCTGTAAAGGCTCAAGGCTTAAGAAAGAATCTTTGTATTTCAAAGTTAATGCTAAGGATATTAATGAGCTAGTTAACATGGAAATAACTGATTTAATTAGTTGGTTTAAAAAATCAAATTCTAAACTCTCCAATACACAAAAATATATTTCAGAAGAAATTATTAAAGAACTCATAAAAAGATTACAGTTTTTATTAGATGTGGGATTAGAATATTTAACACTTAATAGACCTTCAAGATCTCTTTCTGGAGGTGAGAGTCAAAGAATCAGATTAGCTTCTCAAATTGGATCACAATTAGTAGGAGTCTTATATATTTTAGATGAACCAAGTATAGGCTTACATCAAAGAGATAATGACAGATTGATCAAGTCTTTAGAAGCATTAAGGGATATGGGGAATTCCATAATTGTTGTTGAACATGATAAAGAGATGATTTCTCGTGCAGATCATATTATAGACATTGGCCCACTAGCAGGAAAAGAAGGAGGTAATATTATGTTTGAGGGTAATCTAAACTCAATTAAGAAGAGCAAGTCATTAACTTCAGATTATCTAAATAAAGTTAAGATTATAGAAACTCCAGATAAAAGAAGAGAAGGTAATGGAAAAACAATAAATCTATATGGATGTAACGGTAATAATTTAAAGGATATAGATGTGTCTTTTCCATTAAACAAAATGATTGGAATTACTGGAGTTTCGGGAAGCGGAAAATCAAGTTTAATCAATGAGACATTATACCCTATCCTAAATAATTATTTTTATAATGGAAATAAAAAAATATTATCTCATAAGTCAATTAAAGGAATTGACAATATAGATAAAGTTGTGAGTATAAGTCAAAGTCCTATTGGAAGAACTCCTAGAAGCAACCCTGCTACATATTGTGGAGTGTACTCTGAGATTAGAACCTTATTTTCACTACTTAACGAATCTGTCATAAGAGGATATAAGCCTGGACGCTTTAGCTTTAATGTTAAGGGAGGGCGTTGTGAAGAATGTAAAGGAGGTGGTTTAAAGCTTATTGAAATGAATTTTCTTCCAGATGTTTATGTAGAGTGTGAAAATTGTATGTCTAAAAGATTCAATAGAGAGACTCTAGAAATAAAATATAAAGGAAAGTCAATAAATAATGTTTTGGATATGACGATTAATACTGCTGTAGACTTTTTTGAACATATACCTAAAATATATAAAAAACTAAAAACCATACAAGATGTTGGTCTTGGATATATTACATTAGGACAACAAAGTACTACATTGTCAGGGGGTGAAGCGCAAAGAATTAAATTAGCATCTGAATTGTCAAAAAGAGATACGGGTAATACTTTGTATATTTTAGATGAACCTACAACTGGCTTACACTTTGAAGATATTAAGGTTTTAATGAATGTTTTAAACAAGTTAGTAGATAAAGGGAACACTGTGCTTATTATAGAGCATAATATGGACGTTATTAAAACTGTAGACCATATAATTGATATTGGTCCTGAGGGTGGTAATAAAGGAGGTTATATTATTTTTGAAGGCACACCAGAAAAAATGTTACTAAATAAAACCAATTATACAGCGTTTTACCTAAAAAAAGAATTAAATTAAAAATTATTATGAATAAACGACATCGCAAAAGCTGGAATGAAATAAAAACTAATGACTCATGGTCAATTTTTAAAATTATGGGAGAATTTGTTAATGGATATGAGAGAATGAGTCAAATAGGACCTTCTATATCGATTTTTGGTTCAGCTAGAACTAAAAAAGACGACAAATATTATTTGCTAGCTACAGAAATAGCTTCAAGTATTGTAGAAAGTGGTTATGGTGTAATAACTGGAGGTGGTCCAGGAATTATGGAGGCAGCAAATAAAGGTGCAAAAGAAGCTAAAGGAAGATCCATAGGTCTTTGTATAGAACTTCCTTTTGAAAAAAAAGAAAGTGATAATATATACATAGATCATGATAAAAAAATAGATTTTGACTATTTCTTCGTAAGAAAAGTTATGTTTATGAAATATGCGCAAGGTTTTGTTGTTATGCCAGGAGGATTTGGAACTCTAGATGAGTTGTTTGAGGCAATCACATTAATTCAAACAGAGAAAATTGAAAAATTCCCTATTATTCTTGTTGGAAGCACTTTTTGGTCTGGACTAATAGAATGGATTAAAGAAACATTATTGAAGACTAATAAGACTGTAAGTGATGAAGATTTATTTTCTTTTCATATCGTTGATAAAAAAGAAGAAGTTATTAAAATACTTGAAACGTTCCATAATGATTATGGCCTAAGTCCTAACTTCTAATTAATTGAAAAATATAGTTATTCATTAAAATCATAATTGCATATAGTCATTAGTTTATTTATCTTGCTGGCTGTTAATTTTTGTTAATGCAATCTCCTACATTAAAAAATATTTCTCTCTCATACGAAGATTTCAGAAAAGAAGTTTTAAATGATTATAAAATTGCTATTACTAGTAGAGAATGTAGTGTTTTAGGGAGAAGAGAGGTTTTAAATGGCAAAGCAATTTTTGGGATTTTTGGTGACGGAAAAGAAGTTCCACAAATAGCTATGGCAAAATCATTTAGAGATGGAGATTTTAGGTCAGGTTATTATAGAGATCAGACTTTTATGATGGCAATTGGCAAGTTAACTCCTTTACAATATTTTTCTGCATTATATGCTCATACTGATATAAAATTTGATCCAATGAGTGCTGGCAGGCAAATGAATAGTTCATTTGCAACACACAGTCTAGACAATAAGTACAATTGGAAAGATTTGACATTGCAAAAAAACTCAAGTGCTGATTTATCTCCAACGGGAAGTCAAATGCCAAGACTTCTAGGCCTAGGTCTAGCTTCTAAAATATACCGAGAAAATGATGCTATAAATTCAAATAAGTTCTCTAACAAGGGAAACGAAGTTGCTTGGGGAACTATAGGAGATTCTGCAACAAGTGAAGGGCTTTTCTTTGAAACAATAAATGCAGCAGGTGTTCTTCAAATCCCTATGATTATTAGCATTTGGGATGATAATTACGGCATCTCTGTTTCTTCAAAATATCAAACAACTAAAGGTGATATATCTGAAATCTTAAGTGGGTTTCAAAGAGATGAAAAAAATAAAGGTTATGAAATAATCAAAGTAATAGGATGGGATTATCCTAGTTTAATAACAACATATCAAAATGCTGAAGAAATATCACGTAGTAGTCATGTCCCTGTTTTAGTTCATGTAAAAGAGCTAACTCAACCACTCGGACATTCAACTTCAGGATCACATGAGAGATATAAATCTAAAGGAAGATTAGAATGGGAAAAGGAGTTTGACTGTAATTCTAAAATGAGAGAATGGATAATACTCAATCAGATAAGCAATGAAAAAGAATTAAAGGATATTGAGGCATCAGTTAAAAAGAAGGTAAGAGAGGCTGCAAAAAAAGCTAAAGATTTGTCAATGTCTGAGACAAAAAAGAATATAAAAGACCTAACAGATCAAATTAAAACTATTTTCAATAATTCAATTGATCCAACTATTGCTCAAATAGTAAATAATTTAAATTCAATTGAAGAACCATTAAAAAGAGACTTCTTTTCAAATACAAGGAAAATATTAAGAGAATTGATACAGCTGCAATCTCCAAAAATAGAAACACTAAGTAGATGGTTGGAGGATATTAAATCAAATACACAAATTGCTTATAGCTCTCATCTATACAGTGAATCTAAATTTAACCCTGTTAAAATAAATGAGGTTAATCCAATTTATCACGAAGAAACTAAAATTGAAGATGGCAGGATTGTAATAAGAGAAAATTTTGATGCTATTCTAAAAAAATATGATAATGTTTTAATTTTTGGACAAGATTCTGGTAAAATTGGAGGTGTTAATCAAGGTCTTAAAGGACTTCAAGAAAAATATGGAAAGTCGCGTGTTTTTGATGTCGGAATTAGAGAAGCTACAATTATTGGACAAGGAATAGGATTAGCTTTAAGAGGATTAAGGCCAATTGCTGAAATACAATACCTGGACTATTTACTCTATGCAATACAAATAATGAGTGATGATTTAGCATCTTTACATTACAGAACTAGAGGTAAACAAAAAGCTCCATTAATTATTAGAACTAGAGGGCATAGGCTGAAAGGTATTTGGCACTCTGGATCTCCAATGGGAGGTATTATTAATTTAATTAGAGGTATTTATGTGCTTGTTCCTAGAAATATGACTAAGGCAGCAGGTTTTTATAACACACTTTTAGAAGGTGATCAACCAGCATTAGTTATTGAGTGTCTAAATAAATATAGATCAAAAGAGAAACTACCAGAAAATCTTGGTTATTTTAAGACGCCTATTGGCAAGGTTGATATAATGTTAAAAGGATCTGATATTACAATTGTCTCTTATGGATCTACTATAGAATTAGTTGAAAAGGCTGCACAAGAGCTAAATAAATTTGATATAGAAGTTGAAATTATTGACTGTCAGTCTCTAATCCCTTTTGATTTAAATCATGATATTTCAAAAAGCATAGAAAAAACGAGCCGATTATTAATTGTTGACGAAGATTTTTCAGGTGGTGCTAGTGCATATATTTTAAACGAATTAATCTCTAATCAAAATGTATACAATTATTTAGACAGTAACCCAAAGCTGTTAACTGCACAAAATCATAGACCAGCATATGGGCCGGATGGAGATTATTTTTCAAAACCATCAATGGATGATATTTTTGACGTCGCATATAATATAATGCATGAGTCAGACCCAAGTAAGTTTCCAAAGAAATTCTAAGAAACTATTCTAACAATCATCTCCTTTAGTAAATCTAGGTGAGAAGTATTCTTTACCCCGCTCCCCTTACTTTTTAAATCATATTCCCTAATTATAGAAATAACCTGAGTAACTCTTTTAATTGAATAGTTCTTTGAAGCTCTATTATATTCCTTGATAAAATATGGGTTTATTTTCATAATAAAAGCTTTTTTTGAATCAGGCAAACTATCATTTGCATGATAGAGCAATAATTTTGAAAAGAAATCAAAAACCATTGATATTGTAACTACCAGGGGGTTAGAATTAGGGTTTTTTGCAAAGTAATCTGCGATTTGAAATGCCTTAAATGTATTTTTCTCACTGATTGCATTTCTTAATTCAAAATTGTTATATTCCTTAGATATACCAATATATTTTTCAATTTCATTTTCAGAAATTTCTTTTAAATCTTTTTTTAATTGAATAAGCTTAGACAGTTCGTTATTAATTTTGCTTAAATCTGTTCCAAGAAAGTCTACAATCATAGCAACAGCCTTATTTGATATCTTTATACCTTTATTCTTCAATTGATCTACAATCCATTGTTGAACTTGATTTTCATAAAGCCTTTCACTTTCAAATACAACTCCATTTTTTGATATTAATTTGTATAAACTTTTTCTTTTATCTAATGATTTATGCTTATAATTAATTATAAGAATCGTTGATTCTAAAAAATTATTAGCATAACCTGCTAATTGATCAATAGTTCTAGATAAATCTTGAGCTTCTTTTAAAACAACAACTTGATAATTTGACATCAAAGGGAACTTCTTACATATTGATATTAATTCATCAACATTTGTTTCCTTACCATATAAAACATTATAATTAAATTCCTTTTCAGATTTAGAAATAGAATTTTCAGTAATTAAATTTGTTAAATAGTCAATATAAAACTCCTCTTCTCCCATAAGTAAATATATAGGTGAGAATTTCTTAGACTTAATATCATTTTCTATTTGCTTGAATAAATTCATTAAAAAATACGAAATTTGAAGTATGATAGATTTGTGCTTCCCAAATTATGAATTTAGAACTAAAAACAAACATAACAAGAAATATATTTTTGATGAAATTCGTAAAAAATTTATTCTATTGACTCTTGAAGAATGGGTGAGACAAAATTGTGTTAAATATTTAATTAATGAAAAAAAAGTATCTAAAGAGCTTATAACTGTTGAGAAAAAAATAAAAATAAACAATTTAACAAAGAGATATGATATAGCAGTTTTTAAGCCTAACGGAGGTATTTTCTTATTAGTAGAGTGTAAATCTCCAAATATTACAATAAATCAGGAGACATTTAATCAAATATCCATCTACAACTCTAAAATTAATGCTGATTTTTTGATGGTAACTAATGGCCTATTTAACTACTATTGTAGCATAGATTATTCTAACCAATGTTATAAGTTTGTAAAAGATTTTCCAAAATATAAATGAAAACAGCAGTAGCAATATTAAATTGGAATGGATTTAATCTATTAAATAAATTCTTGCCATCAGTAATAAAAAATACTCCTGCTGACGTTGATATATATATTATTGATAATGGTTCAACTGATAAATCAATAGATTTTATAAACACTAATTTCCCGTTGGTAAAAATTATCAACCTTGATAATAATTATGGTTATGCCAAAGGCTATAATTTAGGAATAAAAAAAATTGATGCTGATATAATTTGTCTTTTAAACAATGATGTTGAAGTAACAGAAAATTGGACTGACCCAGTAATAGAACTTTTTAAATCAAAAAAAAATACAGCAATAATTCAACCCAAACTTCTTGATTATAATAACAGAAAAATGTTTGATTATGCTGGCGCTGCTGGTGGTTTCTTAGATAAGTTTGGATATCCTTACTGCCGCGGAAGAATTTATAATATGATTGAAGCTGATAATGGTCAATATGATGATATTTCAAAAATATTTTGGGCTTGCGGAGCTTGTTTTTTTATTAGAAAAGAAATTTTTGAATTAGTTGGTGGTTTTGATGATAATTATTGGGCTCATATGGAAGAAATTGATTTGTGTTGGAGAATTCAAAACTTAGGATATCATGTGAAATACCACTATAAATCTAGAGTTTATCATTTAAATGCAGGAACTCTTAAGGTTAGTGATTCAAATAAAACATATTACAATTTTAGAAATCAGTTATACACACTAACAAAAAATTGCAAAGAGAACTTATTTTTATTATTGTTTTTTAAATTTTTTATTGATTTATTATTATCTGTTTTCTTTCTATTAACCAAAGGAATTAAACACACTTTAGCAATATATAGAGCTTATATCTCGTTTTATAGAAAATTGCAGGAATTAATGATGCTAAGAAAAAATCTAAATAGAGAAATTGTTCATTATAATGTATATTCTATTATTTTTTATTTCTTAGGGTTAAAAAGATTGAAAAAAGTATAATTACAATTTATCTTTTTTTTACTTTTATATCAGGATTATTAAAATTAAAATTTTACAAATGAAAAAAACACTTTTATTATGTTTAGGAGCATTGTTTATAATGTCTTCTTGTGTTTCTAAGAAAGAATACTCTTCTTTAGAGAACAGACACAAAAAAACTCAGGATTTATTGAATACGGCTACTATTAAGCTAAATGCATGTCTTGAAGAAAAAAGCTCAGCAGAGACACTAGCTATTTCTTATAAAGAAAGAGCAGATTATTTAAGAACAACAAATGAACAATTATTTGTTCAATCTAAAGATTATCTTGAACTCACCTCAAAAAGTGCAGACAATCTTGAAAAATCTCTAGAAAGCATGAAAGAGAAGGATCTTAAAATTACAAGATTGCAGGATGCTCTCACTAGAAAAGATAGTGTAACACTAGCAATTGTAACTAGTCTTAAGAAAGAAATAGGAATAAACGATCCTGACATAGAAGTTAATGTTGAGAAAGGAGTTGTCTTTATTTCACTATCAGATAAACTTTTATTTAAAACTGGAAGCTATGTAGTATCTGATAGAGCAAAAGAGATTTTGGCTAAAGTAGCAGTAGTTGTAAATGGCAAACCTGACTTTGAATGTATGGTTGAAGGTCACACTGATAGCAGGTCATATGAAAATGATGTTTTATTAGATAATTGGGATTTAAGCGTTAAAAGAGCAACGTCTATAGTAAGAGTTCTACAAGAACTAGATGTCAACCCTGGTAGATTAATTGCGGCTGGAAGAAGCTACTTTGATCCTCTTGTCGAAAACGACACTGCAGAGAATAGAGCAATTAATAGAAGAACTAGAATTGTAATTATGCCAAAAATCGATCAATTCTATGATATGATTGAAAAAGAGATGAAAAATTTAACTTCAGGAAATTAATAGATTATAAACAATTAAAGAGCCCAATCATAAAGATTGGGTTTTTTTTATGAGATAATTTTAAGTTTTGCAAACCTTAATAGCAGTTTTTTAACTCCTCCCTTTTCAAAATTAATTTCAGCTCTAATATCATTGCCCTTTCCTTCTAATTTCAACACTTCTCCTTTCCCAAATCTCACATGGCTTACAATATTTCCAGTAACCAGATTGTCATCAAATAAATTAGTTTTAGAACTTGCTCTATTAACCTTAACATAATTGCTGGGAATTCTTGGTTTAGGCTTATTATATCTAATCTTATTTCTATTAAAGCGTTTGTTTATATTATTAAAGGATAGATTTTCCTTTTTACTGGCTATTGGAGTTAAAATGTTAATATATTTTTCATCAATTTCATCAATAAATCTACTAGGTTCAGAGTCAATTAATTTACCCCATCTGTATCTTGTTATAACATAACTTATATTTATTTCTTTCTGAGCTCTAGTTAAAGCAACATAAAATAGTCTCCTCTCCTCCTCAAGCTCATCCCGTGAATTAATATTCATAGCACTAGGAAATAGATTCTCTTCTAGTCCTACAATATATACGCAAGGGAATTCAAGCCCTTTTGCTAGGTGTATGGTCATCAATGAAACTTTATCTTGGTTTTCATGATCTTGATCTAAATCCGTTACTAATGCAACATCTTGTAGAAATTCTTCTATAGTTCCTTTTGATTCTGAATTATAAAGTTGTGTATCAACAAAATCTTGGACGCCATTTAACAATTCTTCAATATTTTGTATTCTATTTATACTTTCTAATGATTCTTCCTTTTTATATAGCTTGTATATTCCCGATGATTTTATTACTTCTTCAGTTATTTCAAACGCATTTGATTCCTTTAGCATTAGTTTAGCTTTTTCAATTGAAAGCACAAAATCACTGATCTTATTCCTAATTTTTAAACCAATAGAGAGATTAGATTCATTAATATTTCTAGCAACGTCATAGATTGAAATTTTTCTTTGTTTTGATTCTATAATTAATTTATCAATTGATGTTTGTCCTATACCTCTTGCAGGAAAGTTTATTATCCTTTTAAAAGCCTCTTCATCTGAGTTATTTACTATTAATCTCAAATAGGCTAAAACATCTTTAATTTCTTTCCTTTGATAGAAAGATAGGCCACCATATACTCTATATGGTATGTTTTTTTTTCTTAGTGAATCTTCAAATGCTCTAGATTGTGCATTTGTTCTATATAATATGACAAAATCTTTATTATTATATTGATTTCTCATTTTACTCTCAAAGATTGAACTTGCTACAAATCTTCCCTCTTCACCATCAGTTAGTAATCTTGTTATATTAATTTTTGACCCTGTTTCATTTTCAGTCCAAACAACTTTATCAAGTTTATTTTCATTTTTTTCAATTATACTATTAGCTGCATTAACTATGTTTTTTGTAGATCTATAATTTTGTTCTAATCTAAATACATTTACTTCATGATAGTCTCTTTGAAAATTTAATATATTCTTAATATTAGCTCCTCTAAAACTATATATACTTTGAGCATCATCACCAACAACACATATATTTTGAAATTTATCAGATAGTGCTTTAACAATAAGATATTGTGAATGATTAGTGTCTTGATACTCATCTACTAGAATATATTTAAATAAATTTTGGTATTTCGCAAGAACATTGGGCGATTTAGATAGCAGCTCATTAGTCTTTAACAATAGATCGTCAAAATCCATTACTCCTGCTTTAAAACATCTGTTTATATATTCTACATATACATTAATAAAACTTGAACGTTTAGCTAATTTGTCTGATTCAATTAATTCATCACTCTGTCCATATATCTTAGGCGTAATAAGACTGTTTTTTAGAGAAGATATCCTAGAATATATGTTTTTATATTTATATATCTCTTTATCTAAATTTAACTCCTTTATGACAGATAAAACTAATTTTTGAGAATCTTCAGTATCATAAATTGTAAAATTTGAACTATAGCCTATTTTTTCAGCTTCAATTCTTAATATTTTAGCAAAAACTGAGTGAAATGTACCCATCCATAAGTTCTTTGCTTCTTCTCCAACAATCCCAGCAATTCTTTCTTTCATTTCTCTAGCTGCTTTATTTGTAAAAGTTAAGGCGAGGATATTAAAAGGGTCTACACCTTTAGTCATTAAATGTGCAATCTTATAAGTTAGTACCCTAGTTTTTCCAGACCCTGCTCCTGCTATAACAATCATAGGTCCATCTGTGTGAAGTGTTGCTTTTAACTGAGACTCATTAAGATTATTTAGATAATTATTCAATTTAAAATATGATTTGTAGTGAAATTAATTAATGTATTTATTAATTGATATTAGAAAAATGAAATTTTATAAACAAATTCTCTCTATAATTAATGCAAATTAAAGTTTTAAGAATTTAAAAAATATTAATTTTAAGAAAATGAATAATACTTTCTTACATACACCTATTGATTATCTTAAAGGAGTTGGTCCAAATAGATCAAAACTATTTAAAAAAGAACTTAAAATTTTTACTTATCAAGATCTTTTAAGTTTCTTTCCATATAGATATGTAGACAAAACAAAGTACCATAAAATTGATGAAGTCAATAATACAAAATCTGAAATTCAAATTATAGGAAAAATAGTTGATTTATATGAAAGTGGATCCCCAAGAAAAAGGAGACTAATAGCAAAGGTAAAAGATGATACAGGTTTTATAGAATTAGTTTGGTTTAAATCTCATAAATGGATTAAAGAAAATCTTACATTAAACAAAAATTATATTATTTATGGGAAACCAAATATGTTCAAGGGGATATACAATATACCGCATCCTGAATTAGAGTTATATAAAAAGGAAAGTTTAAAATACAGATCTTCTTTAGATCCAGTATACCCATCTACTGAGAACTTAATTAAAAGAGGTATCACAAACAAAGCAATTATAAATATTGTTAAAGAATTATTACTTAAAACAAAATCAAAATTTGTAGAAAGCCTGCCAGAATATATTATCAAAGAATATAAACTTCTAGACAAGAACAGTGCTATAATAAATATTCATCTGCCAAAATCTAGTCAAGTTCTATCAAAAGCTATTAAAAGATTAAAGTTTGAAGAACTGTTTTATCTGCAATTACAATTGATTAAAAAAAATATTTCAAGAAAAGAAAAAATTAAAGGCTATAGATTTAAAAAAGTTGGTAATACTTTTAATTCATTTTACAATAACCATTTAAATTTCAGTTTAACAAATGCTCAAAAGAGAGTTTTAAAAGAAATCCGGAGAGATTTAGGAAGCAATGCTCAGATGAATAGACTGCTTCAAGGCGATGTTGGTTCAGGAAAAACTATAATTGCATTTATGACAACATTAATAGCAATAGACAACAATTTCCAAGCATGCATAATGGCGCCAACTGAAATTTTGTCAGTACAGCATTATAATAATTTTAAAGAAATATGTAAGTTATTGAATATCAGCATACAAATACTTACAGGGTCAACCAAAGCTTTAGAAAGAAGAAAGATCTATGATGAGCTTGAAAATGGTAAATTAAAAATACTTATTGGAACACATGCCTTAATTCAAGACAAAGTTAAATTTAAAAATCTTGGTATAGCAATAATTGATGAGCAACATAAATTTGGAGTAGCACAAAGAAGTAAATTGTGGAAAAAAAATACTCTACCTCCTCATGTCTTAATTATGACAGCAACTCCAATTCCAAGAACATTAGCAATGTCGGTATATGGAGATTTAGATATTTCTGTGATTGATGAGCTTCCTCCAGGAAGAAAGAATATAATTACAGTGCATCGAAAGGAAAATAGTCGTCTAAAAGTAATTCATTTTTTAAGAGAAGAAATATCAAAAGGAAGACAAGCATATATCGTATATCCTCTTATTAAAGAAAGTGAGAAAATGGATTATAAAGATCTTTTAGATGGTTTTGATAGTCTATCAAGAGATTTTCCTCTCCCTGAATATCAAATTTCAATAGTACATGGTAAAATGAAACCAGAAGACAAAGACTATGAAATGCAAAGATTTATATCTGGAACTACTGATATTCTAGTATCCACAACAGTAATTGAGGTTGGTGTTGATATCCCTAATGCATCTGTAATGATAATTGAAAGTGCTGAAAGATTTGGATTATCACAATTACATCAATTAAGAGGAAGGGTTGGAAGAGGAACTCATGAAAGTTATTGCATATTAATGTCTGGGAACAAAACTACTAATGATAGTAAAATTCGTATAAATACTATGGTGAAATCTAATGATGGATTTGAAATAGCTGAGAAAGACCTTGAAATAAGGGGGCCAGGAAATCTGATGGGCACTCAACAAAGCGGAATAATTCCTCTTAAAATAGCAAACCTAGTGAGTGATAAAAATATGATTAGCACAATAAGGGATTATGTTAAAAAAATATTAACAACTGATCAAAACCTCACAAAAAAAGAAAATACAATAATCCTAAATACTTATAAACACCTGAATAAGAATAATGACATTTGGAATTATATTAGCTAATTTTCATTTAGTAATTTTATCACTAATTCTTCAAATTCTTTCTTAAAATTATTATACTTTTCTCCAGTAGCAGGACCATTAAAACCTGTATGGATACTTCTAATATTTTTCTTTTTATCTATAAATATCAAAGTTGGATAAGAAATAACCTGTTTTAACGCGGGTATTTTCTTTTGAGCCTCAACCTTATTACTGGTTCCAAACTGTGCTAATAAAATAGGATATTTAATATTAAACCTGTCTTTTAATTTATTGATATTATAAATAGCTTTTTCCTTTGTTTTAACATATTCAAATGCTAATGAAACAAACTCTAAATCTTTGTAGTTGTTTTTATTAATAAATTCTGAGATAAAAGTAGTCTCATCTAAACAATTTGGACACCAAGTGCCCATAATCTGTATCACCAAAACCTTATTATTAAACCTTAGATCAGTATCAGCCACTACCCTCCCCTTATTATCCTCAAAAGAGAACTCAAATTTATTATAAGGATTATTTATTTTTGTCAAGCTGTTTGGGCTTGGTAGTGTGAAATTTTGATCACGATTCGCTATAAATGGAATTTTATTATAATTACCACTATAAAAAAAGCCACTTATGGTATTCTCCTCTCGCTGTCCTTTAAATAAATATGAATGAGCTCCATTAAATGTCGATAACTTTATTGAATTTTCTTCTGAAACACCCTCCATAAATCCATAATCTCCTGTAGTTGTTCTGAAAGTTCCTGAGATCTTATACCCTTCTTGATCAAATATCCCTATAGCATTATACTCACCTAGTTCACCAGGATTAAAAACTACTTTCCATTTTCCTGAAAAATTATAATTTGTTGAACTATTTTTTAATTTAAATCTTTCATATCCAGGATAAGCTTTGAATTTTATTTTCCTATCTAAACTATTATTGAAAAAATACCCTTGCATGCCAACTGATGATTTCTTTGCTTTAATGTATCCTTCAAAAACTGGGGATTTAATTAGAAATGAATCCTTTGTGTAAACAATTTTCTCCATGCTAACTATTTCTTTATGATTATAAATTTCAACAGAACCATCATTTAGCACATACAAATTGAAAGGTATTTTTTGACTATCTGATGTGTATAAATTACCTATATAGGCCCCTGACGAAACTTTATCAACCTCATTACAAGAAGAAAAAGAAAATAAAAGTACTATTATCAAATAATTGGATTTATTCATAAAATGAATTGTCTTAGATTAAATATCTATAAAAAATGAGATTTAAAAAAACTTTTTAGATTTCATTAGAAGGTAACTATTATTATATTTGTTAAACCTAACTATTTAAAATGAACATCTCATATAATTGGCTCAAAGAATTTTTAAAACTAAAGGATTCTGTTGAAGAAACTGCAGATATACTAACGGAATTAGGATTAGAAGTTGAAGGAATCTCTAATTTTGAGTCAGTTAAAGGTGGTTTAAAAGGAGTTGTTATCGGAAAAGTTAAAACTTGCAAAAAACACCCTAATGCTGATAGACTAAAAATAACCACTGTTGATATAGGTCAAAAAGAAGATATTCAAGTTGTTTGTGGTGCTGAAAATGTTGATTCTAATCAAACTGTTGCTGTTGCAACTGTAGGTGCTAAAATATATACAAATGAAGATTTCTGGACTATAAAAAAAAGTAAGATTAGAGGAGAAGTTAGTAATGGAATGATCTGTGCTGAAGATGAACTAAATTTAGGAGATTCACATGAAGGAATAATGCTGCTAGACGATAAGCACAAAGCTGGAACACCACTTGATAAAATTTTTAAAATAGAAAATGATTCAATACTTGAAATAGGATTAACACCTAACAGGTCTGATGCTATGAGTCATTATGGAACAGCTAGAGATCTTAGAGCTGGATTGCTGCAAAGAGGAAAAAAACTAGAACTAATAAAGCCGTCCGTAACTGATTTTAATATTGACAAAAAAACTGCAAATATTAAAATTCAAGTTAACAATAGCCTATTAGCCCCTAGATATTGTGGGGTAATGATTGATAATATAGTAGTAAAGCAGTCACCGCAATGGCTTATAAATAGACTAAAATCTATTGATGTTTCCCCAATTAATAATATTGTTGATATAACTAATTATATTTTACATGACATTGGGCAACCTCTTCATGCTTTTGATTATAATAAAATAACTGAAAATAAAATAACAGTCAAAACCCTTAAAAATGGCACTAAATTCATAACTCTGGACGGAGTTGAGAGAAAATTAACCAACAATGACTTAATGATTTGTAGCGGGAATAAACCTCTATGCTTGGCAGGAATTTATGGTGGCTCAAATTCAGGAGTTACTGACAAGACTACTTCCATTTTTTTAGAAAGTGCTTGTTTTGACCCCATAACAATTAGGCAATCTTCAAAATATCATGGGCTTAATACTGATGCATCATACAGATTTGAAAGAGGTATTGATCCAAAAATAACTAAACTAGCATTAAGAAGAGCATGTATATTAATTAAAGAAGTTTGTAAAGGCTCTATGATATCTAGTGATATTATAGATGTATATCCGAAAAAAATTAATGACAAAAAACTTCTTATTCGTTTTGATAACATAGAAACCCTTATTGGAAAAAAAATTGACCGTGAAATCATTAAAAGAATAATCACATCTCTAGATATGAAAATAGAAAGCATTACTGAATCAAATCTTGGAGTATCAATCCCTTCTTATAGAAGTGATGTGACTAGAGAAGCAGATATTGTAGAAGAAATATTGAGAATATACGGATACAATAATATTGAATCCTCTAGAAAAATAAATAGGTCCTTAATCCCTTATGATCAATTATCAAAAAATGATTTTGAGAATAGAATTTCTAATCATTTAGTTTCATTAGGGTTTTTTGAAATAATGACTAATTCACTTACTTCACCAAAATACAACAAAAAGAATAAGAACATTAATGAGGTTTTAAATATAAATGTTATTAATTCATCTAGCTCTGATCTTTCAATGCTAAGAAATTCTCTAATGTTTTCTGGAATAGAGGCTTTATCTTATAACATTAACAGAAAACAAACTAATCTAAAAATGTTTGAGTTTGGCAAAGATTATATCAAAAAAGGAAATAAATACATTGAAGAAGAAAGGTTATGCCTTTTTATAACTGGAAACAAAATATCTAAAAATTGGAATAACAATTTAGATAAAAGCGACTTTTATTTTATTAAAGGTATAGTATCTTCAATAATTGACAGGTTAAACTTAAATAACGTTAATTCAAGGCCAATAACAGATAAGAACTTAAAAGAGGGAGAGGCATTATCGTTAAATGACATACCCTTAGTAAACTATGGAATTGTCAAAAATAATAGTTTAGCACTTTTTGACATTGAACAGGAAGTTTATTATGCTGAGTTTAGCTGGAATAATATTGTGAAATCTATAGACAAAAACCCTGTATTATCTAAGGAGATTCCCAAATATCCTGAAGTATCAAGAGATTTATCTATTTTGATTGATGAGAGCACAACCTTTAAATCAATATATAACGAAGCTTATAAAGCAAATAAAAATCTAATAAAAAATATAAGTTTATTTGATGTATATGTTGGTAAAAATACACCTAAAAGCAAGAAAAGTTATGGACTTAATTTTAATATTTCTGACAATTCTAAAACCCTTTCTGATAGTGAAATAGATAACTTAATGAAAAAAATAACTGACAATCTTATAAAGAAGTTTGGCGCTGAATTAAGATAAATTTTTATTAATCATACATCTTATCTCTTAAGATTTTTATTTTTTCATCTTGCATATATTCATCAAAACTCATATATCTATCAATTACCCCCTTTGGAGTTAACTCTACTATCCTATTTGCTAGAGTTTGAGCAAATTGATGATCATGAGTTGTTAGTAAAACTGTTCCTTTATATTTTTTTATAGAATTATTAAATGTTGTTATACTTTCTAAATCTAAATGATTTGTAGGCTCATCTAACATTAACACATTAGCTTTTTTCATCATCATTCTGGAAATCATACATCTTACTTTTTCTCCTCCAGATAAAACATTGCATTTCTTTAATGCTTCTTCTCCTGAAAAAATCATCTTGCCAAGGAAACCTCTTAAATAAACTTCTTCTTTTTCTTCTTCAGTTTTAGCCCATTTTCTAAGCCAATCTACTAGATTTATATTATCATCAAAAAAACTACTATTTTCTAAAGGAAGATAAGACTGAGATGTGGTTATTCCCCAATCAAATTTTCCAGAATCTGAATTAATATTGCCATTTAAAATCTCATAAAAAAACGTTGTTGCTCTTGAATCTTTTGAATAAAAAAGCACCTTATCCCCTTTTGTAAGATTTAAATCTATACCACTAAACAAAGTCTCTCCATGGATTGATTTAGATAAGCTCTCAATATTAAGAATTTGATCACCAGCCTGTCTTTCTCTTTCAAAAATAATGGCAGGATATCTTCTGCTTGATGGTTTAATTTCTTCTATATTAAGTTTCTCAATCATCTTTTTTCTACTAGTTGCCTGTTTGCTTTTTGCAACATTAGCACTAAATCTTGCAATAAATTGTTCTAATTCCTTTTTCTTTTCTTCAGCTTTTTTATTCTGTTGCATACGCTGTCTTAATGCTAGTTGTGAAGATTCATACCAAAAAGTATAATTACCTGAATAATTATTAATTTTTCCAAAATCTATATCTGATATATGAGTACATACTGAATCTAAAAAATGTCTGTCATGAGAAACTACAATTATACAATTGTCAAAATTTGCTAAATAATTTTCTAACCAGCTAATTGTATGGTAATCTAAATCATTTGTTGGTTCATCCATTATTAATACATCCGGATCGCCAAATAAAGATTTAGCTAATAATATTCTTACCTTAAGTTTTGGGTCTACATCTTTCATCAATTTATAATGCATTTCTTCTATTATTCCTAAATTTGAAAGAAGTGATGCGGCATTACTTTCAGAGTTCCATCCATCCATTTCTTCGTATTTTTCTTGTAATACACCTATCCTGTCGGCATTTTTATCAGAATAATCCTCATAAAGTTGGTCTATTTCAGATTTTAAATCAAATAAATTTTTGTTACCCATGATTACAGTTTCTAGCACTGTTCTTTCATCAAAAATCGTATGATCTTGCTCTAATATAGACATTCTCTTACCTGGCTCAAGAAATATACTTCCAGAAGTAGGATCTGTTTTTCCAGCTAATAATTTTAAAAAAGTTGATTTACCGGAACCATTTGCTCCTATAATACCATAACAATTACCATTGTTAAATGTAGTATTAACATCATCAAAAAGTACTCTTTTACCAAATTGTATGGATAAATTTGAAACAGATAGCATAGACAACTATTTTTAGGCTTGCAAAAGTAGATAAATTAATTACCTTTCTTATAGTCTTTTAAAAAATTTTCTAAACCTATGTCTGTAAGTGGGTGCTTTAAAAGTCCAAGGATAGATTTAAGAGGTGCTGTAATAACATCTGCTCCAATCTTTGAACAATCAATGATATGCATTGTATGTCTAATAGATGCTGCAAGAATTTCCGTAGTGAATCCATAATTGTCATATATCACTCTAATTTCAGAAATTAGACCTAGACCATCTGTTGAAATATCATCTAGTCTTCCAATGAATGGGGATACATAGTTAGCTCCCGCCTTAGCTGCTAAAAGAGCTTGGCCTGCAGAAAAAACTAAAGTAACATTAGTCCTTATACCATTATTGCTAAAATATCTTGTTGCCTTTATTCCTTCTTTTATCATTGGAACTTTTACAACAATTTGCTTATGAAGTGACGACAGCTCCTTACCCTCATTAACCATGCCTTTATAATCAGTTGCAATTACCTCAGCCGACACATCTCCATCAACAATCTCACATATTTTCTTATAATGATCTAAAATATTCTGTTTGCCAGTTATACCTTCTTTAGCCATAAGTGATGGATTAGTAGTTACACCATCAAGTATTCCAAGATCTTGAGCCTCCTTAATTTGGGCTAAATTAGCTGTATCAATAAAAAATTTCATTATTAAAATTATTTGAGTTGAGTTTCAAATTTACAATAATTAACAGATATAAATTAATGAAATAATATTTTTTTAAGAATTCTTCATAACAATATATTCAAATAACCTCTGTGGAAGAATAAATTTTAAAAACGGAGCTAATGTCTCGATAAATGATCCTGATAAATATTTCTTTTTTGGGTTTCTTGAATTAAGAATTTTATAAACTAATTTCCCTATGATTTTGGGGTCTGCTCCTGAATCGATATGCTTATTCATAATTTCCAGCCCTTTTTTATAGGAGTTTTTATATGGAGATTCTTCTTTTACAGGAGAATGAAATCTTCCTTTAGGAATATTAGTTAAATAATCTCCAGGAGCAATACTAACAACATTGATTTTAAATTCTTTTGTTTCCATATTTAAGGTTTCAGAAATTAAATCTAATGCTGCTTTTCCTGCACTATAAATTGATCTAAAAGGAGTTCCTACATATCCAGCAATTGAGGTAATATTAATAATTAAACCATTTCTTTCTTTCCGCATAAATGGCAGCACTGCTTTTATCATATTAATAGGGCCATATAAATTTGTTTTAAAGTGCTTATGTATTTCCTCTTCTGGAGTTTCTTCTAATGGACCTGTAATACCAACTCCGGCATTATTAATTAGGACATCTATTCTACCTTCTAGATTAATAATTTGATTAATACATGAATTAATCTGATCATTATTAGTTACATCCAAAGTTAATAACCTAAACTTAGATTCAGGGTATTTAGATATATCTCTACTAGTGCCATAAACAGTATAACCTTTATCAGCAAGGTATTCACCTATGGCTTTTCCTATTCCAGATGATCCACCAGTTACTAAAATTATTTTATACATAATTGTAAAAAAAATGGCAAGCTACCTACATCACACTGCTACAACCAAATACCTTTGCTACGTTCCCGTTCTGGAGGATTAATCAGGAGCTAGTTGTGTAGGACTTGCCAAAGCAAAGATACAATTTTTGCTATTAGTCAATAATTTTTTTGAGTAATTTAAAAATATATAACTTAAATTTACCCTATTAAACTTTGGTATGATAAAAAACAACATTTATAATATAACCGTGACTCTTATTATATCTTTATTATTAATTAATTGTAATGATAATAAATCTAAAGTCTTACCCAAAAATAACTTAACTCCAACGGTTTACTCATATGAGATTATTAATGTATACCCTCATGATATAAATGCTTATACGCAAGGTCTTGAGTTTTATGATGGGTTTTTATATGAAAGTGTTGGGAGATATGGAAAATCACAGCTTCGAAAAGTTGATTATGAATCAGGAGAGGTATTAAATGAGAAAAATATTAATAAGAAGTATTTTGCTGAAGGAATAACAATTTTAGATGATTTAATATATCTTTTATCATGGAGAGAAAAAGTTGGCTTTATTTATGATGTTAATACTTTTAATATTATGGATTCTTTTTCTTACGACAAGAGTAAAGAAGGATGGGGTTTGTGTAACGATGGAAAATATATTTATAAAAGTGATGGAACAGATAAGATATGGCTATTAGACCCTAAATCAATGGAAGAATTGGACTATATACAGCCACACACAAACAAAAGAAAGCTTGCTAATATAAATGAGCTTGAATGGGTTAATGACAGAATATATGGAAATATATATATGGCAGATGGTATTGCTATTATAAATCCAAAAAACGGTGTAGTTGAAGGTGTTATTGATTTATCATCATTAAAAGAAAAAGTAACTAATCATAAAGATTTAGATGTACTAAATGGCATTGCATATAATAAAACTACTAATAGCATCTTTGTAACTGGTAAGATGTGGGATAAACTTTTTGAAATAAAAATTATACCTAAAACATAAATGAAATTACAATGACAAAAGATAACACTATTGCAGAATTATTAGAAAGACTAAATAGAGAGATACAAAACCCTAAGGACTCAGTCCACAAAATTGTTTTACAAATAACAATTGACAATATAAATAAGTTTGTAATATAATACTTAAATCCAGCGTTATTAGATGATAAAATTAGAATTAATCAAATAATGAGAAGATTATTAATAATATTTACATCTCTAATAATTATTATATTTTGGAGTAGCTGCAAAAATGACTTTAACTTTGAATTAAGTTCTGGAAATTTATCTTTCTCAAAAGACACTGTATATCTGGATACAGTTTTTACAAATATAGGCTCAAGCACATATAGCTTAAAAGTTTATAATAACTCCAATAAAAATATTACAATCCCAAATATAAACTTAGGAAATGGCGAAAACTCCTATTATAGACTTAATGTTGATGGCATTTATGGGTCAGGGTCTAGTGCAGGGAAATATTTTGAGAATATTGAACTTCTAGCTAATGATAGTTTATACATTTTTATAGAAACAACTGTTGATATAGAAGATTTGTCAGACCAAAGCACACAATTCCTTTATACTGATTATATTCAATTTAATAACGGTGAAAACCTTCAAAAAGTTGAACTAGTCACTTTAATCAAAGATGCTGTTTTTATATATCCTCAAAGATATCTTGACAATCAAACTAATGAATACATCATTGAAACGTTAAGTTTTGATGTAGATGGAGATGGTAATGATGACGAAACTAACATACAAGGAAGATTTCTTTCTGAATTTGAATTGAACTTTACTTCAGAAAAACCATATGTAATATATGGATATGCTGCTGTCCCTGAAAATGAAATATTAACGATAAACTCTGGATCTAGAATACATTTTCATGCAAATTCCGGATTGATTGTAACAAATGGCGCATCAATAAAAACAAATGGTGAGTTTAGTTTAGATCAAGAACTTTTAGAAAATGAAGTTATTTTCGAAGCAGATAGATTAGAACCAGTTTTTGAGAATATTCCAGGACAATGGGGAACAATTTGGTTATTTGAGGGTAGCATAAATAATGAAATTAACTATACAACAATCAAAAATAGCTCTATTGGAGTATATGTAAGTGGAGATTTTGAAAATACTCAAGAAAAACTGCTAATAAGAAATAGTAAAATTTATAATTCAAGTAATTTTGGCATACTGGCTAAGGGGTCTTCCATTAAAGCAGAAAATCTAGTTATAAATAATTCAGGTCAGTCTTCTTTTGCTGCAACTTATGGAGGTAAATATAGTTTTACACACTGTACAATTGCTAACTATTGGAACTCTGGATTTAGACAATTTCCAACTCTTTTACTCAATAATTATTTAATTGATTCTGAAGATAATATACTTAACAATGAGGTTTTAGAAGCCTATTTTAATAATTGTATAATCTATGGCAGTCAAAATATTGAATTACTTATAGAACAACTAGATGATTCAAACTTAGATTATAAGTTTAGTAATTGCTTGCTAAAATTTACAGATATAAATAATAGCTTTAATACAAGTATATATGATTTTGAAAATCAAGAACATTTTGAGAATTTAATATTAAATCAAGATCCAGAATTTTTAAGTCCGTATGAAAATAATATGATTATTGGTGAAAATTCAGCAGCAAAAAATCAAGGTGATCATTTCTTTTCAAATATGATCCCTTTTGATTTATTAAATGTAAACAGGAGTGTTAATCCTGATTTAGGTGCATATCAGCATGTGATTCAGGATGATTAAGAGCTAAATAAAGGTTTGTCTTTCATCATCTTTTTAACAGAACTTGCAATTTCATTAAGAGCCTCTTCATCATCTTTATTTAGAATTGCTTTATCTATATAGTCTACAATGCTTATCATATCTTGTTCAACCAGTCCTCTTGTAGTCACTGCTGCAGTACCAACTCTAATTCCTGAGGTAATAAAAGGTGATTTATCATCAAATGGAACCATATTCTTATTAACAGTAATTTCAGCCTTTCCTAAAGTTGATTCAGCCTCCTTTCCAGTTATATTTTTATTTCTTAAATCTATAAGCATCATATGATTATCTGTTCCGCCAGAAATAATATCATATCCTCTATCGATAAAAGCATTAGCCATTGTTGCAGCATTCTTTTTGACTTGAAGCACGTAATACATATATTCATCTGTAAAAGCCTCTCCAAAAGCTATCGCTTTTGCTGCAATTACGTGTTCAAGAGGTCCGCCTTGATTTCCTGGAAATATTGCTGAATCTAGAATAGATGACATTTTCTTTAATGATCCATTTTTTAATTTGACACCAAAAGGATTATCAAAATCTTTTCCCATCATAATTAATCCGCCTCTAGGGCCTCTTAATGTTTTATGGGTAGTAGTTGTAACTATATGGCAATAAGGTAACGGATCATTTAATATTCCTTTAGCTATTAGACCTGCTGGATGAGATATATCAGCTAATAGTAATGCATCAACACTATCTGCTATTTCTCTAAACTTCTTATAATCTATATCTCTTGAATAGGCTGAAGCGCCAGCTATAATTAATTTAGGCCGTTCTTTTTGTGCAATTTCCATAATTAGGTCATAATCTAATCTGCCCGTATTCTTGTCAACACCATAGAATACAGGATTATATAGTTTTCCTGAAAAATTAACTGATGATCCATGTGTAAGATGTCCTCCATGAGATAAGTCGAAACCTAATATTTTATCTCCAATGTTTAAGCAAGCAAAAAAAACTGCAGAATTTGCTTGACTTCCTGAATGAGGTTGGACATTTACCCAAACAGCACCAAATAATTCTTTAGCTCTTTCAATTGCTATAGATTCAATTTGATCAACAACGTGACATCCGCCATAATATCTTTTTCCAGGATATCCTTCTGCATATTTATTTGTTAATATTGAACCTGTTGCCTTTAAAACCTGATCACTTGTAAAATTTTCAGATGCAATTAATTCTATACCTTCAATTTGACGGGATTTTTCTTGATCAATTAAATTGAAAATTTCAAGATCTTTTTGCATATTTTTACTAAATTAAATTTCTAAGTCAAAAATAATCAATAGAATATTTTAATTGGGAAAAAAATTAGAATTTGAATTATTATTTATTAACAGTATTAAGATTCTTAAATAGCAATCAAAATGGGCAACAAGGTTAATATAATTAATAGGAAAGCCAAATTCAATTATGAATTGCTTTCAAAATATATTGCTGGAATTATATTAACAGGTTCTGAGATTAAATCAATTAGGCAAAATAAAGCAAGTATTTCAGAGAGTTTTTGCAAATTTGATAACAAGGGAGAGTTGTATATATTAAATATGAATATTGAAAAATATTCTCATAATGCAACAGATGAGTATAGACCAAAAAAGCAAAGAAAATTACTGCTAAATAAAAATGAGCTAAGAAAACTTTTGAAAGAAACTATAAATTCCAGTAATACAATAATTCCATTAAAATTATTTATAAATGAAAAGGGGTTGGCTAAAATAGAAATTTCTTTAGCAAAAGGAAAAAAACTCTATGATAAGAGAGAAACAATAAAAGATAGAGAAAATAAAAGAGACCTAGACAGGCTAAAAAAAATAAAAAATAAAAAATAAATGTTATTCTTTTTCTTTTAAAAGTGGCACAAATTGAAATTCTCCATACTCATTCATATTAAATTTCTTTTCTGAAACCCTAATATACAACGTCATTACTTGAATATTTTCTCCAACTGGAATAACTAATCTTCCTCCAATTTTAAGTTGATTTAAGAGAGTTTTAGGAACAAATGGTGCTCCTGCAGTAACAATAATTGAATCAAATGGAGCTTCTTCTTTAAGGCCTTTATATCCGTCTCCATATATAATCTTTTTAGGATAATAATTAATGCTTGGCAAAAAATTAACTGCTTTCTTATAAAGTTCTCCTTGTCTTTCAATAGAATAAACATTAGCGCCAAGCTCACATAAAACTGCTGCTTGATAGCCACTTCCTGTGCCAACCTCTAATACTTTATCGCCTTTATTTATTTCAAGAAGTTGAGTTTGAAACGCAACTGTAAAGGGTTGAGATATAGTTTGATCAGCACCTATAGGAAACGCTTTGTCCTGATAGGCATGATCAATAAATCCAGAATCCATAAACAAATGTCTTGGAACCTTGCCAATAGCTGAAAGCACATTTGTATTATTAATCCCTTTAGATTTGATTGTTTGGATTAATTTTTTTCTTAAGCCTTTATGTTTGAAAGAATCATTCAATTATAGTAGATATATCATAAATTTCTAAATATCAATAAATTTATAACTATTATTTGATCTTAAAAATATTAAATTTGCAAAAACCATCTATGTTAAAAATTGGAGTAATTGGTGCTGGGCATCTTGGTAAAATTCATATAAAACTTCTTAAGGAATCAAAAAGATACAACTTAATAGGTTTTTATGACAATGATAGTTCTAATTCTAAAAAAGTTTCAAATGAACTCTCATGTAAATGTTTTGACTCATTTGAATTGTTATTAGATGAAGTTGATGTTATTGACATAGTTACTCCTACCCCATCACACTTTCATTATGCATCCATTGCATTAATAAATAAAAAACACATATTTATTGAAAAGCCTATAACTGGAAATCTAAAAGAAGCAAAACAAATCATAAGTCTTGCTAAAGAAAACGGTGTTAAAGGACAAGTCGGACATGTTGAAAGGTTTAATCCTGCATACTTACATGTAAAAGATAAAATTAATACCCCAATGTTTATAGAAACTCATAGGTTAGCAGAATTTAACCCACGAGGCACAGACGTTCCAGTAATTCTTGACTTAATGATTCATGATATTGATATAATTCTTGACATAGTTAAATCCGATATTAAGAATATTTCATCAAGTGGAATATCAATTATTAGCAAATCTCCTGATATTGCCAATGCTAGGATAGAATTTATAAATGGATGTGTAGCTAATTTAACTGCAAGTAGAATTTCTTTAAAAAACATGAGGAAAATTAGAATTTTCCAAGAAGAAAATTATATATCAATTGATTTCTTTAAAAAAGATTGTGAAGTTGTTATTATGAAAGATTTTTCTAATGAAGGATCTGCTAATGGATTAGTATTAGAAAATGCTGAAGGAATTAAAAAACAGATAACAATTGATAAAAGTAAAATTAATAATTCTAATGCTATTCTTGAAGAATTAGAAAACTTAGCTGATTCAATTGAAAAAGACATAACCCCTAAGGTCTCGTTAGAAGATGGATATAAAGCATTAAAAGTTGCACTAGAAATAATAGATGCATTTAATAAATAACTTATGAAAAAAATTTCAATTATTGGTGCGGGGACTATGGGTAATGGAATTGCTCAAGTTTTTGCCATGAATAATTACCATGTCAATCTTATTGATCTGAATTCTACTTCACTAACAAATGCTGTAAATCGTATTACAACTAATCTTGACAGGATGATCAAAAGAGATATTATTAGCTCTGATCAAAAAACAGCAACACTAGATAATATTTCTACCACAACTGATATAAATAATGCAAAATCATCTGATCTTGTTATTGAAGCTGTTACAGAAAACATAAAAGTAAAGATGAAAATATTTACACAGTTAGATAAAATATGCTCTTCTGGAACTATCCTAGCTACAAACACTTCATCTATCTCAATAACAGAAATAGCAGCTTCTACAAAAAGAGAAGATAAGGTTATTGGAATGCATTTTATGAATCCTGTACCCATTATGAAATTAGTTGAGGTAATAAGAGGGCGTAAAACAAGTGATGAGACTACAAAAACTATAATAGAGCTCTCCGAAACAGTCAAGAAAATTGCAATTGAAGTAAATGACTATCCTGGGTTTATAGCAAATAGAATTCTATTACCAATGATAAATGAAGCAATTGAAGCATTAAATAAGGGAGTGGCTAAAGTAAAAAATATAGATAGTATTATGAAAATTGGAATGGGTCACCCCATGGGTCCTCTACAATTAGCAGATTTTATTGGTTTAGATGTATGTCTTTCAATACTAGAAGTAATGCATGAAGGATTTAAGAATTCAAAATATGCTCCATCTGAATTATTAGTGAATATGGTTAAATCAGGAAAATTAGGTATAAAATCTGGTGAAGGTTTTTATGATTATTCAGAAAGCAAAAAAGCTGAGTTAGTTGCCAAACAATTTCAATAGTAAGATAAATGAATATAAGTGAGAATTTAAATAAATTATATCATTCTATTGGTAAGTCTGTAAAATTAGTTGCTGTTTCTAAAACAAAATCTAATGAGGAAATAATGGAAGCATATGAGGCTGGGCAAAAGATTTTTGGTGAAAACAAAGTTCAAGAACTTGTAAGTAAATATAGCTCTTTGCCAAAAGATATAGAATGGCATATGGTAGGTCATTTACAAAAAAACAAAGTAAAATATCTCGCCAGTTTTATTAAGCTTATACATAGTGTTGACAATTTTAAACTTTTAAAAGAGATTAATCGTCAAGCAAAAAAACATAATGTAACTATCGACTGCTTATTACAGATTAAAATTGCTTCTGAAGAAACAAAGTTTGGCTTATCTATAGATCAAGTAAAGCCAATGTTAGAGTCAGAGAAATTCAAAAGCCTAAAGAATATTTCAATCATAGGGTTAATGGGTATGGCTAGTTTTACAAATAATGAAGAAATTTTAAAAAATGAATTCAGTTATTTAAATGACGTTTTTGATGACCTAAGGATTACTTATCCCAATATAACAGTCCTGTCAATGGGCATGAGTAATGATCACAAATTAGCTATTCAATATGGAAGTAACATGGTTAGAGTAGGAAGTTTAATTTTCGGAGAAAGAAATTAAAAAATAAAATTATATACGCAATAATTGATATAGAAACTACTGGAGGTAAATTTAATGAAGAAAAAATTACCGAGATAGCAATTTATAAATTCCAGAATAATAGGCTTTCTGATCAAATATATACTTTAGTTAATTCAGTGAAAGAAATCCAACCCTTTATCCAAAATCTTACTGGAATTAACAAAGAAATGTTGAAAAATGCACCAAAATTTACAGATATATCAAAAAAAATTATAGATATAACAAACAACTGTACATTGGTGGCACATAATGCGGATTTTGATTATAGAGTATTAAGAAATGAATTTACAAACATAGGAGTTAGCTTTAATAGAAAAACTTTATGTACGATAGAATTATCCAAAGAACTTCTGCCAGAACAAGATTCATATAGTTTAGGGAAATTAGCAGCTAGTCTTGGCATAAAAATTAAGAAAAAACACAGGGCTGATGGTGATGCTATGGCAACCCTTAAACTATTTAAAATGCTTTTAGAAAAGGACAAAGCAAATGTTATTGATAGATTAACAAAATAATCAATGAACAGACATCTAATAACCATTATAGGCCCTACAGCAATAGGAAAAACAAATTTGGCAATTAAGATTGCTGATTACTTTAAAACTGAAATCGTGTCTGCAGACTCTCGACAATTTTATAAAGAGATGAATATCGGAACTGCAAAACCATCAAATTCTGAACTTAACAGTATTAAACATCATTTAATAAATAATAAAAGTATTAATGATAATTATAACATATCTGACTATGAGAAAGATGCTTTAAAGTCTATAAAGTCAATCTTCAATAAAAATGATGCAGCTATTCTTGTTGGTGGTTCTGGATTATATATAAATACTGTCTTATATGGATTAGATGAAATACCGGGAATAAGCGACGAGATTAGAAGTTCACTTTATTTAGATTTAGAATTAAAGGGAATAAAAAAATTGCAAAAAGAATTAAAACTATTAGATCCAGCGTCATATAGTGATATAGACATCAATAATCCTAGAAGATTAATTAGGGCATTAGAAGTCTCTATATCAACAGGAAAATCATATTCGAGTTTTTTGAAAAAGAAGAAGAAAAAAAGAGATTTTAATATAATAGTCTTAGGAATAAATCAAGAGAGATCAGAATTGTATAATAAAATCAATACTCGTGTTGATAATATGATTGAAAGCGGTTTAATTAATGAAGTAAAGGAACTTTATAACTTAAAAGGTTTAAACGCATTGAATACCATTGGCTATAGAGAGGTGTTTAATTATATAGAAGATAAATACTCCTTAGATGAGTGTATAAGTGAAATTAAAAAAAATACAAGGAGATATGCCAAAAGACAATTAACTTGGTTTAAATCAATTGATAATGTAGAATGGATAACTCCAGACTATAATTTTGAAAAAATTATAGCATATCTCAATAGTCTAATCAGAAACTAGTCGAAAACCTTCACCATGAATATTGTTAATTTTAACATTTGGATCTATCTCTAACTGTTTTCTTAGTTTTGCAATATATACATCCATACTTCTTGAAGTAAAATAATTATCATCCCTCCATATTCTTGTTAAAGCCAATTCTCTAGGCATCAGATCATTTTTATGTAGTAGTAACATCTTTAATAACATATTCTCTTTAGGAGATAATTTAACATGTTTGTTGTCCTTAAACTTAAGGTGTCTTAGTTTAGAATTAAATTCAAAAGAACTAAACTTAAATTCATGCTCATCTGTATCTAATATTGCACTTAGCTTATTTCTTTTTAGAATGGCCTTAATCTTATACAATAATACATCACTATCAAAAGGTTTCTTGAGATAATCATCCGCACCAATTTTATAACCTTTTAATACATCTTCTTTTAAAGATTTTGCTGTTAAAAAAATTATTGGAATATCTTGGTTAATTTCTTTTATCTCTCTAGCCAAAGTAAATCCATCCTTATAAGGCATCATAACATCAAGTATGCATATATGAAAATCATGTTTCTTAAATTTTTCAAACCCCTCCATTCCGTTTTTGGCTAAAACAACATCATAATCATTCATTTTTAAAAAATCTCGAAGAATAATGCCAAAATTTGGGTCATCTTCTACTAATAAAATTCTCTTATTATCATTCATGATATGTTATTTATTTGCAAACAATTCTATTGAAAATACTGTTCCTTTGTTTAATGCGCTTTCTAAGACTATCTTTCCGTTATGATAGTCTATTATCTTTTTTACATATGCTAATCCAAGACCGTGCCCCTTTATGTTATGTAAATCTCCTGTTTGTTCTCTATAAAATTTTTCAAAAATCTTATTCTGAACTTTTTTAGACATCCCTATTCCATTGTCTGTAATTTTTAACACAATTTTATCTGCAACATTTTCAGTAGAAACTTGAATTTCTGGTGCTTTGTCACAGTATTTAATTGCATTATCTATAATATTAACCATAACATTTACTAAATGAGTTTCATTTCCATGAATCTCTGACTTAACTGCATTTAAATTAAAATCTATAGAACCTCTTTTATTCTCTAGCAGTAATTGAACATGAGAAACTGCAATCTTTATTAATTCATTTAGATCTAAAGTAGTTTTTTTAATATTTAGTTCTCTCTTTTCTAATTGGGAAATTCTTAAAACATTTTCAACCTGATCATACATTCTTTCGTTCTCATCTTTGATCATTTGTAAATACTTCATTATTAAGCCTTGGTTCTTAATTGTTTTTGGATTTTTTATTGAATCTAAAGCGAGGTTAATAGTGGCTATAGGTGTTTTAAATTCATGAGTCATGTTATTTATAAAATCTGTTTTGATTTGAGAAATCTGCCTTTGTCTTAATAGAATAACTACAGTATATATATAAACAACTATTATAATAAAAGTAAAAATAATTGAAACCACAGCAACTGAAATCACCGGTGCTACTAAAAAGGGAGTTCTTTTTGGAAAATTTACTTTTATAAGGTAAGTGCTCTGATCATTCTCATCTTTAAAAAGAGCTGAATCAAAAGTATTTTTATCTAAGACGAAATTTTCAGATTTAATACTAGTTATCGAATCTTTATTGAATATTGCAAATTCAAAAGGAATGTCAATATTAAATGTCTTAAATCTATATTTTAAGAAATTACTGAGAGAATTTACATTTCCTATTCTTCTTTCAATTGGATTTTTTTTTGCAAGGTCATGATATGCTGTCTCAAATAGAATTTCTTTACTTTTTGATATTGCACCAATTTTTGAAAGGAACTGTCCAGGGTTTATTCCTGAATATTCCCTGTCTTCATGAATTTCAAGAACTTTTGTTTCTCTTTCACTGGAAACTCTTTTTAGGCTAAGACTATCTTCCAAAACACTCCAAAATTGTGGCCACAATATGTTTGGTATAGGTATTTTAAGGTTTTCTTCAACAGATGCATTTCTATACATCATTACTTCATTGTTATCGCTGTTCTCTTTAATAATGTATAAACTATTTATTGCAGTTGTATCTATCGCTCCTCCACTACTTATTAAATCTCTAAATTTTACAACATAACGTCTAAATTCTCTTTTTTCTAACCATTCAACTCCTTCAGATAATGCAACACTAGAATCTTTATTAAATTTCCTCTCAGCATCTCTATAAATTTCTACAATAAAGAAGCCTTGGACAATAATAATCCCTATTAATGATAAACTCATTAACGTAATTAAAAGAATAAGAGTTTTTTTACTCATAATTCAAATTTAATGCAAAATTATAATGGATTAATTAATTTAACCTATCGTTAACATATGATTTAAGAAGAATTAAATTGAGCCCATTATGTCATTATGAATTTCTAATACTTTATCTGACAACTTTGAAATATTTATATTTTCTATAACATAATCAGATTTTTGAATCTTAGCATCATTGGGTAATTGCTTATTAATTATTGATTTAATCTTATCAACTGAAAAATTATTTCTTTTCATTACTCTAGAAATTACATCTTCTTCAGAAGCAGTTACACATATAATTTTGTCGAAAAAATCTTCTACTTGGTTTTCAAAAATAATTGCAGACTCATAAATTATATATTTAGAATCCTGTTCTTTTATCCAAGAATTGAATTCGTCAGCAACATAAGGATGAACTATAGCGTTTATTTTTTTTAATAAAGTTTCATTATTAAAAATAGCATCTGAAAGATACTCTTTGTTTAGTCTATTTTTATCATATACCTTATCTCCAAAAGCTGTTACAATTTCATTCTTTAATAAGGGATTAGTACTCATTATTTCTTTAGCAATCTCATCAGAATTAAACACAGGAACACCCTTGTCTGAAAACATGTTTGAAATAGTTGTTTTTCCTGTACCAATTCCTCCTGTTATAGCAACTTTTATCATTCTATAATTACGTATTGAATTTGATTGTTTTCTATTCTACATTTTCTAACATTGCTAGGTTTTTTTGTAATACTTGAAATTAGTACTGAATTATCTTTATTAATTCTATTCAAGTCACATTCTACTCTAAAATCCATTGGATTAATAGCTTTATAATCTTTTATACTAACCCTATATAAAACAGACACTACCTTAGGATAATAGTTGATTTTCATAGTATCATCAATGTTTACAATAGTTATAGGAACTTTTATAGATTCTTCTGTGAATTTCTCTACTTTCAATTGAAAGTCTATTTCAGTATCAGAATATGTTATGTTGCTGTTCTCTGACGATTTAATTCTAATTTTAGCATTAATCTCTGAGTCTATTTGATTTAATATTAATTTATGAGTTTGTACTACATTAATTGTATCAATTAATGAATTCGGTCCCGTTATCATTATTGAATCCTTTGACAATTCATATTCTTGAAAAGAGTCAAATCCAGATTTATAATCTATTTCTAATTTTAATTCTACTGGGACTTTTTTTGATTCATATTGTTCAATAATAAAATCTATTTGATCAACTGAAGACGAGAGTAAACTGATAGATTTATTAAACTTTGACTGCAGATCTGAAAAATTTCTTTGTTTGGTCCATTGATATTTTGATTTGACCTTTTTTAAATTATTAAGTGAAATTTCTATTATTGGTTGATCTATATAGTATTTAGCTAAATTATAACCATAACCTTTTAATTCAAGCCTTATGCTATCAATTGACTGATCTAATACAACTTGATCTGATGGAACATCAACTGCTTTTACAGCAAATACTATAGTTTTAGTATAATTAGATGTTAATTTGGATAGCATAGAATAGATTAGAGCCAATAACACAAAAAACAGGAAAACATTGAATTTCCTGGTCTTATATACTGATCTTATCTTTTTAAACATCTTTCTTATTTACTAAAAAAAACTTCGGGAAAAACCTTCTCTATGTTTTTTTTGTTAAAAATTAATATGGTACTCGATTTTAAATAACCATAGCCATAGCCTAAAATTTGAATAGCGCTGGTAATAATTGACAACAACCCTATCTTAAAACTTCTATTAATGTATGATGATGAAATGAAGATTAATAGCATATACGCAAGTATTATATATAATGGAACCTGATTCCCTTTAATTAATTCAATAATTGAAAAAATCAGGAATATCAGAGCAAATGTCGGGAAATAATACATCAATCTAAATGATTTCGGGTGCCAATGATTTAATATTGGTCTAACCAGTCCAAACTTATATACTTGTTTAAAGAAACTACTAATTGAAACTCTTCTCTTGTGAAAAACCAGGACATCACTATATAATGCTGTTTTAAACCCTAATAGATTGAGTCTAATAGATAAATCTGGGTCTTCTCCAGGGTGTATATTCCCAAATCCATTTGATTTTAAGAAGGCCTCTTTAGAGATTCCCATATTAAAACTTCTTGGCTGAAATAGTTTTTTCTTATACTTCCCTCCTCTTATTCCTCCAGTAGTTAAAAAAGATGTCATTGAAAAACTAACAGCTTTTTGGTAATCACTAAAAGACTCATGAGATCCATCAATACCTCCAAAACAATCAACATAATTGTTATTCAAGTTATAAATGACATGTTGCATGTAATCTTCTGGTAATAAACAATCTGAGTCTAATATTATGAAATAGTTTCCTTTTGCCTTTTTCATTCCATAATTTCTAGAATCACCAGGACCTGTATTACCTTTTTTATAATAGGATATAGTTAATTGAGGGTTAAAATCATTTATAACCCCCTGGCAATCATCTGTTGATCCATCCTCAATTATTACAATTTCAAACTTTTTTTTAGAAGACAACTTAGTAAAACTCTCTAAAAGTTCTTTTATCTCCTGAGGTCTGTTATATACAGGAATAATAAAAGAAATGTCATTTTCAGTCATAGATCAAATTTAATCAAACAAGTAGATATAAAAAAAAGACCCGGTTTAAAACCAGGTCTTTTTTGTCTTTATTCCTAAACTATTATTCAATAATTAATTTAGAAACCTTTTTATAACCATTTATGGTAACTTCTACCATATAGAAGCCAGTATTAATAGATGAAATATCTAACGTATCTCCTGTGATAATAGTACTAAGCACCCTTCTACCATTTATATCAAATAGTTCAATCTGTTTATCACCACCTATTGGAGATTTAATTGTTACATAATTACCATCTACTGGATTAGGATATATTCTAAGATCCGCAAGTTCTACATCATCAATTCCTAATGATTCAACAATGTTTACCGTATAATCTTCAGTTTCACCATAGGATGTTACCTCACAAGCATCATCAGGTACTATAGAATTCCAATTAGCTTTAGCTCTCATAACATGAGATCCTAAAGTAGCATCTGATGGGATTGTTACCTGAATAGTTGATGTTCCTACAGCGGCAATAAGATGATTATCCAATATTAATTCATCTGAATTAGTATCAAAAACATAGTCATCATTCAAATCAATCCAAACACGAATATATTGATTTGAATATCCTGTAGTTATAGTTAAATCATAAATACCACCCTGTTCTAAATCAGTAGTCATAGTAGTAAAATTACCGTAACCATCAGTTGAACATCCAGAAGCTGAATTATCAATGTCACCAATTACAAGCCCAACAAATCCATCACCAAGAGTACAATTGATTCCACTAGCATAACAAGCTTGACAAGCAGATATTACCGTATATGTTTGATTACAGTTTACATCATCACCCTCTACAGTAATAATGTGGCTTTGAGTTCCTGTGAAAGTAAATGTAAGCACACCTGCAGCTTGCGCATATTGAACATTTCCTAAATCATCTGAAACAGTATACTGTGAAGATGATCCCATATCTGTAATATCAACATCAACTGTATATTCATCTGTAGTAGAGTCACAAGCATTAACAGTGAAAGTGATAACAGGATCTGTACATGTATTTTCAGTTATTGAAAGATCATATCCAACACTCTGAGGAGATGCCCATGTAGAAATTACAAAATAATAAGTAGTCCCTGCATAAACATTCATATCAAATACTCTCTCATTACTATTAGACTCTCCTATTCCAGCAACACATTCCACCCCAATATCATCACAAGAATCATACACAAATATTCCAGAGTATGTAGTGTCTGGAGTCATAGAAATATTAATTGAAGCATCACTTGCTGGAGTGTAAGAATACACCACATCATCTCCATTTAAATAATAATTAGAACTTTGACCACAATTTTCCCCAGCACTACCATCATAATCATCTTGATAATTAGCTGTGGTATCTGTGGTATTGTATGGTAAAGAGGTTACTACAATTGGATCTGTACATACTCCTCCAATAGGTGGAATCATAAAGTACTCACCATTTAGTGGCACATAACTACTAAAGTCTCCAGCACCACAACTAGCTCTAACATAAAAGTCATATTCGCTACCTTGGGTTAATCCATCTAATGTAATAGAGTTTGTACTAACTGCTGTACCACTTCCTGTTGGAGCAGGATCTCCTGAAGCTTGCAGTACATATTCCCATTCTGTTTCACCACTCATGCCTGCATCCCAAGAAGCATCGGCAGAAGTAGATGTAAGATTAGATACTGTTACATTTACTGGGAAATCACAAGTAGGAATTTGCTCAACTACAACCTCATCCACAAACATCTGGAATCCTTCAACATCAGTTGGAGGGACATGGAATGCAATATAATGTGCCCCAGTATATGCTGAAAGATCAACAATAACTGAAGTCCAGTCATCTCCTGGATATTCGTAAACCCCACTTAAAACTATCGTAAAGTCTTCTGAATCCATATCTGTATTAGACATTAAAACCTCCATACTATTATTTTCTGTCGCAACATTGTAAGATTTAGCAACAAATCTCAACCTATCATTTCCTGTAAGATCCAATCTAGGAGAAATAAGATAATCATCATTCTTACCTTGATTATAGTCTGTATAAAGTACAGCGGAATTGTCTCCTTCATAAGTTCCAGATCCCCAATAATTCATTTGCCATGAAGAATTACTTGGCGCTTCTGCTGGAGATTCATCAAGTATCGTCCAACACTCTTCTGTTGTTGATGGATCAGGCATAGTAGCTGGAATTGCATATACTGGTGGTTCACCACCATTATTAAATCCTTCATTAAAAGGAAGAGTGAAAAGATCAGCACAGGCAGTTCTAAAATAACCTGCTACCCAACCACTATTTTCACCTGAACAAATATTTCTAACATAAAATGCGTAGTCAGTAACTTCAGTTAATCCTGAAAGACTTACCGATGTACTACTAACTACTGTTCCTGTATCAGATTCCCCTGGAGTATCATCAGCAGCTGTTAACACAATATATTCCCATGAACTACCACTAGATGTCCAAGACACATCAGCAGTATTAGCCATAATATTATCAACAACAATTGCTGTTGGGTTCTCACAAGATTGTGTAATCCCTTCAAACACTATGTTGGCAAACGACTGTCTTCGATTTCCATTTGTAACTGCAGGCGGATTACTTGTATCTATTGGTCCAATGGTTTGACTGTCTGTATAATATACTAACCCTCGATAAGACCCAGTTGATTCAGTACAATAAAAATCATGAGTAGAACTATCATATGAATTATTAACATTAGATGTTTCATTAACTGCTACCATAAGATTATCAGTTCCATTGTATTCAAATGGTGTATCAAGTGTAATACTTACTTCTTGATCTGTGATAGTAACAGTTCCAGTAAAGACTTGTGTTAATTCTGAAATATCAACCCAATTTACAGTTGTTGATCCAGATTCAACTAAATGTTGATCAAGGGAAGTGTGACCCATATAAATAGTCCAACCATCACTATTCTCTAAAGTAGTTTCTCCAGTAGCAGTATATTTTAGCCCTGTAATTGTACCTGATGCATTAATCTCTCCGGCATGATAAATTACCTGAGAATAAGAGAATTTGTAAAAAGGTTCTATAGGCATTTCTTCATTTACAGTTGTCCCTTCACCAACCACAACTTGAGCTTGAAAGCTAAAAGCAAATAGAAATGAGAATAATAATGTTAAAATGTAATTTTTTTTCATGATTAAGAATTTAAGTTAGTTTAGTATTTAAGTTAGTTTTATTCTGTTATATCGTTAATTATAGCATCGCTTACCCCCATACTGCTAAAGCCTCCATCATTATAGAGGTTTTGAAGGGTAACTCTTTTAGTAAGGTCACTAAAAAGGGCAATCGTATAGTTTGCACAATCAAGAGCAGTAGCATTGCCAAGTGGCGACATTTTCTCTGCATAGGTAATAAAGCTATCAAAACCTTTAACTCCCATTCCTGCAGTTGTAGGTGTTGGAGACTGTGAGATAGTATTTACTCTAACTTTCTTGTCTTTGCCAAAGAAATACCCAAAACTCCTTGCAATACTCTCCAAATATGCTTTATTATCTGCCATATCATTATAATCTGGAAAAACTCTTTGAGAAGCCATATAGGTTAAGGCAACTATGCTTCCCCACTTATTCATTGCATCTTGCTTATAGAGAGTCTGCATTACTTTATGAAATGACATTGCTGAAATATCTGTGCCTTTTTGAGTCCATTCATATTTTTGATCTGTATACTGTCTGCCCTTTCTGACATTTACAGACATTCCTATTGAATGTAAAACAAAATCTAGCTTACCCCCAAGAATCTTCATAGACTCCTTTACTAAGTTTTCAAGGTCTTCTGTTGAAGTAGCATCAGCTGCAATAACTTGTGAATTAGTTTTCTTTGCAAGCTCATTGATTTGTCCCATTCTTATTGCAACAGGTGCATTAGATAGAACAAATGTACCGCCTTCCTCATAAACTCTATCTGCAGTTATCCAAGCAATTGAACTCTCATCCAATGCTCCAAAAATAATTCCCCTTTTCCCTTTTAATAAATTATTTGACATGGTTTTAAATATCTGGTTTTAAATATCTTATGTAAGATAAAAAAATTTAATCATTAATTCAATAGCTGTTTTGCATGAGCTACAGCTGAGGATGAAATCTTATCTCCCTCTAACATTGTTGCTATCTCAACTACTCGCTCTTGAGTATTTAATTTAACCATGTTTGTTATAGTTTTACCCTTATCCTGAGTCTTTAACACTTTATAGTGCGACTCACCTTTAGCAGCTATTTGCGGTAGGTGAGTAATGGTGAATATCTGCATCTTTCTGCTCATCTGCTTCATTATATTTCCCATTTTTTGTGAAATTTCACCAGAAACACCTGTATCAATTTCATCAAACATAAGTGTAGGAAGTTGGCGGTAATTTGCCAATATTGATTTAATAGCAAGCATAATTCTAGATAATTCACCACCAGAGGCCGACTGTTTCAAAAGTTTATAGTTAGAGCCTTTATTAGCCGTAAATAAAAATTCTATCAAATCTTTTCCATTAGAAAAGAAAGTATCTTGTTTATTAATATCTATTTTAAACTTTGCATCTTTCATTCCTAAATCATGTATTATATCTTGAATTTCAGAAATAAATTTTGGTATAGTATCTTTTCTATTATTATGAATAACTTCAGCTTTATTATTCAATTTATTCATTAACTCCTCACATTCACCCTTAGTATTTTTAATTTTTTGATCAATATTTTCAGAGGTTGAAATACTCTTATTTAGCTTTATACAAATTTCTTCAAGTTCATTGATTTTAGAAACAGAATGTTTTCTGAACAGATTGTGAATGCTGCTTAACTTACTGTTTATCTCCTCTAATTTACCAGGATTTTCTTCTAGGTTTTCTAAGTTGTTTTCAATTTCATTAGAGATGTCATCTACCTCAATTAGAGATGATGAAAATCTACCTAAAAGAGTTGAATATGAGTCAGAACTCTCACTTAATCTTTTTAGGGAGTTTTTTAAATTAGTCATGGTAGTAATTAGCCCATATTTTTCATCTGATAGCAATTGCTGACTATAAGCCAACTCTTCCTTAATGGAATTAAAATTTGCTAAATTTCTCTGATCTTCTTCTAAAGCTTCTAAGCTTTCAGATAAAATACTAGAGGATTCTATTTCATTTACTAAAAATAAATTGTAATCTAAAGTCTTAATTAGTTGATCCCTATTAGCTATAAGCTCTTCTAATTCTTTTTCTTTAACATTATATAGATCTAGGCAATTCTTATAATCTTCAATACGATTTATATTATTTGATATTGAGTCAATAACTTCAAACTGGAAATTATTTTGCGTTAACTCTAATGTCTGATGCTGAGAGTGAATGTCAATTATTGCACTACTTATAATTGATAGTTGGTTTAAGTTTACTGGGGAGTCATTAATAAATGCTCTAGATTTTCCTGAGGGTAGTATTTCTCTTCTAATGATGGATTCAGTTTCATAATCAATTTCATTTTCATTAAAAATTGTCTTCAAATTATAGTTTCCAACATCAAAAACTGCTTCAATAACACATTTTTTTGACACATCCTTAACTACAGAAATATCTGCTCTTTTTCCAAGAATAAGTGATAAACCTCCAACTAGAATAGATTTTCCTGCACCAGTTTCTCCAGTAATGATTGATAGACCATTATTGAAACTTACTGACAGGTCATCAATTAAAGCATAATTCTTTATTGATAAACTCTTTAACAATTGATTTTAGATTAGGATCTTAAAAATACTAGTGTTTTTATTTAAAAACTAATTTTTCTCCATTTATCAGAATGGTTGGGAGCTAGTTTAGATAAAGTTGATATTAGATTTGTTATTGGAATACTAGGGCCGCCACTAAAAATGTCTTGAATCTCATTAGATTTCGTGTCAAAGAACACCCTTAAGATAAATGAATTAGGTCTTCTTTTATTCATTTGATCTAACAACATAAGAGACTTTGATACTCCACTTTTAGATTGCTTTAAATCAGTAGTCATAAAATCTAATCCTTTAAAATGGTAATTAAACAGAACTGTTCTATATTCCTTGTATGTTGGTGAGAGGACGTTGTCAATTAAATAATATCGTGATTGTAATCCATCATTAGGGGCCCAACCTTTAAATCCATTTTGTTGAGAAAAGTCAAGTATTTTTCTTGCTTGGTTGTAAAAAAAATCACCACTATTAAGATCAAATGTATCTGCATCTATACCCATGATCATATATATATGAAAAGCTATTACTGAAACAAGATTAGATTCAAAAACATCCTGATTAAATATTAAATTTTGGAACTCTTGATACCTAAAAGTAAAATTCTTGTCATTAAAATTATATACAGGAGAATTGTATGAAGAGTTGTAAATAGGTCTTGATGATTGTATTTGCAGGGTTGCTTGAAAAAAATCGTTATCATAGCTTGATATATTAATAAACATGCTGCAATCAATCCTTTCATTGTTTTTAATATTCCTGTTAGTCCATTTAGTATTGTTTATAAAATCAGTTAATTGAATTTGAAGTGATTTAAAAATCTGCAAGTTTTCATTGCCGGTTTGTCTAGCATCTACAGTAACTGTGCATGCTAACTCTTGAGAAAATGTAAAAGTTGTTACAAATAGTGATAGTATTAAAGTTAATCTAAACATTTATTTGACTCATTATAGATTTAAGAATGTCTTCTGCAACCTCAGATTTTTCTTTTAAATCAAAATCGGTTTGCTCTTTCTTGTTATTAATAATAGTTATTTTATTAGTTTCTGTTCCAAAACCAGCACCTTTGTCATTTAGAGAATTTAATATAATTAAATCAAGATTTTTATTCTTTAGTTTTTTTAAAGAATTTTCAATTTCATTTTCATTTTCCAAAGCAAAGCCAACTAAAAACTGATTTTTCTTAAGTCTTCCTAATTCTAATAATATATCCTTTGTTTTTTCTAACTCAATTTTAGGTTGAATATTGTCTTTTTTTATTTTTTTATTTGAAAAATCTTTAGGCTTAAAGTCTGAAACTGCAGCTGCCATTATAACAATATCAGATTTAGCATAATATTTAATTACTTGCTTATGCATATCCTTAGAAGAAACCACATTAATCAAATTAATAGCTCTAGTAGATATTTTTTGGTTTGATGGGCCGCTTATCAAAAACACCTCAGCTCCTAAGTCTGAAGCCTTTTTTGCAATTTCAAAGCCCATTTTTCCACTTGAGTGATTTGAAATATATCTTACAGGGTCTATGGCTTCATAAGTAGGGCCAGCCGTAACTAATACTTTTTTACCTCTTAAAGGCAATGACTTAACAATATCTTCTTCAATAAAATTTAAAATTGAAGCTGGCTCAGCCAATCTTCCCTCTCCTATCAGACCACTTGCTAATTCACCTGTTTCAGCAGGAATTAGAATGTTTTTATTTTCTAATAGCTTAGCTATTGAATCCTTAGTTGATTGATGTTTGTACATATCTAGATCCATAGCTGGAGCAAAATATACAGGACATTTTGCTGATAAGTAAACTGCTATAAGCAGATTATCACAATTTCCATTAGCCATTTTTGATAATGTATTGGCTGTTGCAGGACAAATTAGAATCAAATCAGCCCACATTCCAAGATCTACATGGTTATTCCATGTCTCATCTTCATCATCAGAAGTAAAGCTAGAATGTACTGGGTTTTTAGATAATGTTGAAAGGGTTAAAGGTGTAATAAACTCCTTAGCATCTGGGGTCATAACAACTTTTACCTCAGCTCCATTTTTAATAAATAATCTAACAAGTATTGCAGTTTTATAAGCGGCAATACCACCTGATATACCTAGTAGAATTTTTTTTCCGCTTAAAATTGACATGTGATTATTCTTCTATTTCTTCGTTACTATCCCTATGGTAAATTTTTTCTTCTAACCATTCTTGAATAGCAATTGCATGAGCCTTAGGGAGCCTTTCATAAAATTTTGAAACTTCAATTTGCTCTTTATTTTCAAAAATTTCTTCTAAACTATCATTATAGGTTGCAAATTCTTCTAACTTATCAATCAATTCCTTTTTCACATCACCTTTAATTTGCTCAGCTCTTTTAGCAATTATAGATATTGCTTCATATATGTTATTGGTTTTCTCTTCAATAACTTCTTTATTATAAGTTTCGGTAGTTTGAGCAGCATTGCTATTTTTTAAATCCATAATTCTCTTATTATATTGTTTTTAATTCGTTTAATTCGTTTAATTTCAGATCAGCTTCGTTGATAAATTCAGATGATTCATAATTCTTTTTAAAACTATTGTAGTGACTAATAGCTTTGTTAATTCTATCCTGCATCTTCCAAGATACACTATTAATAGCGAACCTATAAGATGAATCAAACCTGTAATACATTGCTTTTTCTCTTAGTTTTGATCCCGGAAAATCCAATATAAAATTATCAAAGGCCTTTATAGAAGCTTGGTAATCTGTAAGTGTATTGTACTGAAATGCTGTATCATAAGCTTTCATTTCTAGTCTAAAATCTAAATCAAATACCAATTCGTTGGCCTCGCTTATATATTCAGATTCAGGATAAGTATTAATAAATGATTGAAGCTTTTCAATTGCTGCTAGTGTTTCTTTTGAATCCTTAGAAAAAATTGGAGCAAGATAATAATAGCTCTTCACACCAAGAAATGCCATTTCTTGAGCTTTTTCACTATCAGGATAAGAACTAGCGAATCGTTCACACTGATAATTTGCAGTATAGTAGTTTTTTGTTTCATAAAAACACTTTGCATGCATATACATTAATTTCTGAGCTTGAGGTTTTCCTCTGTATTGAGGAACAATTTGAGTAAATAACCTATTAGCTTTTTTAAATTTCCCTTCATCATACAGAGATGTTCCTAAAAGGAATTTATCTGCAATAACATCAGAGTTTAATGCCTTTTGATACTCTCCACAAGACAGTATCAAACCAAGTATTAATATAAATTGAATTTTTTTCATCCTAAATCAAGCGAATGCAAAAGTATAAATTAAATATTTATTATAAAATAAAAAGTATATCAAGAGAATATTACAAAATCTTGTTTAATCCCTTTAAATACTTCTCTAATTCACTTTTAAAAACATCAATATGCTGAGTTCCTATATCAATTATAAAATCATTTAAGCGTTGATCAAAATTAGATATTCCTATTTTGAAGTTAGCCTTTGATTTCGCAGTAACAAGATTTAAATCTATATTATCTATTCGATAATAACTTATAAGAACATCATATTTAAAATCTATGAATTCAGTTAGAGCAATATTAGTGATATTACCATTCCATCCAAAATCCTTAGGGTTAAAATAGTCATCCCAATGGTTTAATTGAAAGTCTTTATCGGTGATATATGTTATAAACTTAATCTTATTCTCATTTACCCCAAGATTAACAAAGATATCTCGTAATTTTTCGTAATCCTTATATTCATCAAGACTTAATATAATTCCAACAGATCTAATTTTTTTTTCACTAATTTTTGACCTCTTAGAATTTAGTACTTTGTTAATATATTTTTGGTTAGATCTTTTCCTAAATAAGTTTAAAAACATATCTTATTACTGGTATTATACAAATGTAATTAATTAAACATAACAATTGTTATATTAATTCTAAATATGAAAAGAGCAATTATAGCATTATTATTATTATTTTTTTCAATAGAAAGCTGTGAAACTGAATATCTATTATCAGGAAATAAAATTGAGATAAACAACACCATTGAAAAGGATAATAAAATAGTAGCTTTTATTAATCCTTATAAGAATAATGTTGACAAACAAATGGATAGTGTCCTGGCTTATAGTCCAGTAGATTATGACAAAAAAAATGGTGTTCTCAATACTGCTATTGGAAATATGATGGCAGATGTGATTTTGAAACTTTCAAATCCAGTATACAGGGCTAGGACAAATAAAAATATTGATTTTGTTTTATTAAATCACGGCGGAATTAGATCCATAATTTCAAAAGGAGATATAACATTTAGAACAGCTTATAAGGTAATGCCATTTGAAAACAGCGTTGTTGTTTGTGAGTTAAAAGGCAGGGATCTTTACGAATTAATTAATTATCTAACTCTAAACAGAAAAGCTCATCCTATTTCAGGAATAAATATTGTATTAGACAAAAACTATAATCTTTTAGATGTAAAAATTAACGGAAAAAAAATTGATGAAAATAAAATTTATTCTGTAGCAACTAGTGATTATCTACTAAATGGTGGAGATAAAATGACTTTCTTTAGTAAAAGCAAAAAAAATACTACCCTAGATTATAAAATACGAAATGTACTTATTGACTATTTTAAAGAAGTTGATACTGTAAATTTTAAAATAGACAATAGATTTATTATAAAGAACTAATGAAAAGAAGAAACTTTATTAAAAACAGCATTTATTCATCATTACTCCTATCTGGTAGTGCTTTAAATTTTAATAGTTGTATGGCTTCTGAGCAAAAGAAAATTACCATTTTGCACACAAATGATGTACACAGTCATATTGAGCCATTTAATGAGAATCATGCAAAATTTCCAAGTAAGGGAGGCGTAGCAAGAAGGTCAACAATTATTGAATCTATAAAAAGCAGTAATCCTAACACCCTTTTATTAGATGCAGGGGATATTTTTCAGGGGACACCATACTTTAACTATTATGGAGGAGAAATTGAATTTAAACTAATGAGTATGCTAAATTATGATGCTGCTACTATTGGTAATCATGATTTTGATAATGGTATAGAAGGTCTATACGCACAGCTTCCTAATGCAAAATTTCAATTTATCTCGTCCAATTATGACTTTAGAAACACCATAATGGATTCTCATGCAAAAACCTATATGATATTTAATAAATCTGATATTAAAATTGGGGTATTTGGATTAGGAATAGAACTAAAAGGATTAGTTAATACGAGTTTATATAAGGAAACTAAATACCTTGATCCTATTGAAGTAACTCAAGAAATGACCAAAATATTAAAGGAAGAAGAAAAATGTGATTTAATTATTTGCCTATCACATTTAGGTCATTCTTATAAAGATAATTCAAAAAAAATATCTGATATAACCCTGGCTAAGTCAACAAAAAATATTGATCTAATTATTGGTGGGCATACACACACTTTTCTAGATAGACCAGAGATTGTTACAAACATTGATGGAGAAAAAGTAATAATCAATCAAGTAGGATGCTTTGGCCTTTATTTGGGGCAGATTGATTTTTATTTTGACTCTATGAAAAACAAAACATCTAATGCTTATGCAATTGAAATTTAACAAATTATTTTATTTATTATTGTTGCTTTGTTTTCTGAATAATTGCTCAAATAAAGAAAATAAAGCTTCTCCTAATATTATCTACATTCTTGCTGATGATTTAGGTTATGGTGAAGTGGGTTATAATGGGCAGGAGATAATCAAAACCCCAAATATTGATCTATTAGCCACTAATGGAATGGTTTTTACACAACATTATTCTGGTGCACCAGTGTGTGCACCAGCCAGATATTCATTGATTACAGGAAAACATATGGGCCACTCCTATATAAGGGGGAATGATGAATGGAGAGAACGCGGTGAAGTATGGGATTATGTTAAGGCTTTTAGCGACACTTCACTTGAAGGACAAAGGCCTATTCCAGAAAATACTGTAACTATCGGGAAATTACTGCAAAAAGCTGGCTATACAACAGGAATGTTTGGAAAATGGGGACTAGGAGCTCCCGAAACTGTTGGAGTCCCAAATCTTCAAGGTTTTGATGCTTTTTATGGATATAATTGCCAAAGGCAGGCTCACAATCTCTACCCGTCTCATCTTTGGGAAAATGAGACAAAGGTATTTCTAGAAAATGATTTAATTAGTCCAACTACTAAATTGAATCCAGAAGACAACCCTATGGATGAATCAAGTTATTCTATTTTTACTCAAAAGGAATATGCACCAGATAAAATTCATCAAAAAGCATTGTCATTTATTGAAAATAATAAGGATAATTCCTTTTTCTTATTATATGCATCACCGCTCCCTCATCTACCATTACAAGCGCCAGTAGAAAGTGTAAATACATATCGAGAAATATTAGATGATCCAAATCCATATTTGGGAAATCAAGGTTATTTTCCAAATAGATTTCCTAAGGCTACATATGCGGCAATGATTACCCATCTAGATAACCAAATAGGAGAATTAATAAAAAAATTAAAAGAAATAGGTCAATATGAAAATACTATAATTGTTTTTTCCAGTGATAATGGACCCACATATCTTGGTGGTGTAGATTTTAGGTTTTTTGATAGTTCAAAGCCATTTTCTAATGGTTATGGAAAAACAAAAGGTTTTCTACATGAGGGCGGCATAAGAGTTCCTATGATCGTTAGCTGGCCTAATCAAATAAAACCAGGTTCAACTTCAGATCATATTTCTTCTTTCTATGATGTTCTACCCACACTATGTGACATCACTGGTGCTAATATTCCTAATAAAATTGATGGCATCAGCTTTAAGAATACATTATTAAATAAAAAACAAAAAACTCATGATTTTCTTTATTGGGAGTTCCCAAGCTATAAAGGCCAACAAGCTGTAAGAATAGGTAAATGGAAAGGAATTAGAAAAAATATTTTCGATGGAAATATGAAAATTGAATTGTACAATTTAGAAAATGATCTGGGTGAAGAAATTGATTTATCTAAAGATCATCCCGATATTATTAAGAGAATTGAAAGAATCATGATTCAAGAACATGAGACTGCTGAACTGGATCGATTTAAATTTAAAGAATTAAATGATCTATGACATTAATCATACTTGCAAAGAATATAAATTTTGTAAATTTGCACAACAATTATTTCTATTACATATCTATTGACAAACAACAATATGAAAAAATTAGTTTTTATAATTTGTCTGTTTTCTTTTCTTACATCTTTCACTCAAGAAGCAAATGAAATTCTAAAAAAATCTGAAGAAAAAATACGTGGAATAGAATCATCATACCAAGAAATGATGATAAAAATCATACGTCCCAAATGGAGTAAAGAGATGGTAATGAAAGGCTGGTCAATTGGAGAAGATTATTTTGCTTCAGTAGTACTTTCCCCTGCAAAAGAAAAAGGAACAGTTTTTTTAAAAAGAGAAAATGAAGTATGGAATTATATCCCATCTATAGAGAGAACAATAAAACTTCCACCGTCAATGATGATGCAAAACTGGATGGGAACAGATTTTACAAATGATGATCTTGTTCAAAGATCATCAATTCAAAATGATTATACTAATTCTATAATTGGTGAAGAATCAGTGGGGGGTTTAGATTGTTGGATTATTGAACTCATCCCTAACGAAGATGCGCCTGTTGTCTGGGGAAAACTAGTAATGTGGATAGACAAAATTGATTACATGCAATTAAAAACACAATTCTTTGATGAGTATAATGACCTTGTGAGTATTATGCATGGAAAAGTAGTAAAAAATTTTGACGGAAAGAAGTTACCTTCAATAATTGAATTTATCCCATTAGAAAAAGAGGGGAATAAGACTATTGTTGAAAGGCTGGTATGGGAATTTGACCTCTATATAAATAATCGATTTTTCATGCCTAACTATATGAAAAATTTAAGATGATTCTAAAAATTGCCTGGCGAAATATCTGGAGAAACAATAAAAGAACTTTAATAAGCACCCTTTCTATTTCAGGAGCATTAATTCTTGTAATTTTAATGAGAAGCATGCAGCTTGGGTTCTATGACAGTATTATAAATACAGTTGTACAGTCTTATTCCGGTTATATTCAAGTTCATGCTAATGGATATTGGGAAAAACAAAGTGTTAATAATTCAATGGAAGTAGATGATAGGCTAATTGATGAAATTAATTCTATTACTGGCGTTGATAATATTTCAAAACGACTTCAAACATTTTCTTTGGTTTCAAAAGGAGAAAAATCTAAAGGAACAATAATTACTGGTATTGAAGTTAAAAAAGAACAGCTAATATCAGATTGGGATAATAAAATAATAGAAGGTTCAACGTCTTTTGATAGTACTGATGGAATAATTTTAAGCAAAGGAATAGCAGAATATTTTGATGTCAAACTCGGAGACACCTTAGTGCTTTTTGGCCAAGGTTATCAAGGTATGATGGCTGCAGGTAAATATGTGGCTAATGGAATAATTGATTTAAAAAATCCCAAATTAAATGAGATGACCATTTTTATGGACATAAAATCAGCTCAGGAATATATATCATCAGAAAATATTGCTACTCACCTTATTGTTAACAAGAAAGAATATTACGATGAAAAAAAGATAGCAGAAGATATTAAAAAGGCTATTTCTAATGATTATGAAGTTATGACATGGAAAGAAATTCTTCCTGAATTGGATCAAATGATTACAGCAGATAATGTAGGAGGATTAATAATGGCTTTTATATTAT
>JACKQG010000529.1_pt1 | contig 55658 bp, 55 predicted proteins | sample 8237621 | NCBI WGS metagenome assembly JACKQG01 (sample SAMN15677084, study PRJNA649215) | marine metagenome | biome: marine; feature: Black Sea; material: saline water; isolation source: suspended particulate matter (SPM) from the Black Sea western gyre | collected 2013-06-09/2013-06-10 | depth... | reverse complement strand
CCCCGGTGGCCCCCTCGGGCCGCTCGGATCCTGGCGCTCCGCCCTGAGGGTGGCCGCGGAACTCTCTCCCGCGGGCTGGCTGCCGGCGGGGGCCCGCAGTCGGTGAACCGGTTCTGCCTCTCCATGGCGCCCCGAGCAGCCCCGGACCCCTTGGCGAACAGTTCCTCTGTCTCCCCGAAGTCGAGGTCGAGACCGCCACTCGGTTCGGGAAGCTCGATGTGCAGCACCTCGACATCTGGCGGCACGTCCAGCCACTCCTGGCGTGTGAGCTCGAGGGTGGCGGCCCGAAAGCCCGTCATCATGCTCGTTATGGCGGTCTGCTTCTCGGGCGGGAGGAAGTCGGCGGCCACATCGAACACCACCAGGTGCGTCGGCGACAGCGTGACCGCATGCCGGAGCGGTAGGTTCGACAGGACACCACCATCGAGGTGCAGGTCGCCATCGATGAGGGGCACGGCAGGGAAGACACCGGGAATGGCGGCCGAGGCACACAGGATGTCCACCGCCGGACCCTCGCTCCACCAGCAGAGCCGGCCCGTGGACGCCGCTGTCGTCCCGACGTGGATCGGAAGCAGCGTGTCGCCCAGGTCGGCGACCGGTGCATGCTCCTCGACCATGTCCCGGAGCCGCTCACCGGTGTCGAAGCCGGGAAGCCCCCGGACGATCGACAACCAGGCACGCAGTGCACCGCTGCGTACAGGTGGGTTCTCGGCCACCCCCCGCCAGATCTCCTCGAGCAGGTCGACCTGTGCCAGGGTCGGATCGTTGGCTATGGGCAGTCCGTTGAATGCGCCTGCCGAGACTGCGACGACGGCGTCCGGGTAGATCCCGGCTGCAAGCACCTCGCGCAGCATCCCCACCTGGGCCGCACCCCGGACCGCTCCCCCCGACAGGACGAACACGGTCCGCTGCTCGCGCCTTGCCCGGCGAAGCCTCGTCCAGATCGACATCCCGGGAGTCTGACACGATCGAGCCCCCGGCTACGGTCCCCGGGGTGGGCATCGAGCATCTGGACCCGGTTCACCCGGTCGCAACCTCGGACCGGTACTCCGGGGCGGGGCATCCGATGCGCGAGGTGACCCGCACCATCGCCTTCGAGGGCATCTGGGATGCGGACCGGTCGTCGCTCGTCCGGGGGATCTTCGACGGCCTTGCCGCCGACTGGACATCCACACGTGACACCCCTGAACGGGCGCTGCCACTGCTCGACGCGCTCGACCGTGGCGGGGTCGCCGGCGGCACGGCCATCGAGCTCGGATCCGGAACCGGCCTCGTCTCCCGGCACCTGGCGGAACGCTTCGACCGGGTGGTTGGGATCGACCTCTCGCTCGAGATGCTCCGGCATGCTGCCGTCGGCACCTCACTGGTCAACGCCGATGCCGCCCGCCTGCCCCTCCGGGCCGGAATTGCCGATGCGCTGGTCCTGATGAACATGTTCCTCTTCCCAGGGGAGGTCGCACGCTGCCTGGCACCAAAGGGTGCCCTCGTCTGGGTGAACAGCAGAGCCGAGGACACCCCGATCCACCTGGCCGCCGACGAGGTTCTCGAGGCCCTGACGGCTTCGGGGACCGGAAACTGGTCGGGTGTGGCCTCACGGGCCGGCGTTGGTTCCTGGTGCGTCCTGCGGCGCTGTTGAACAGGAACACCCCGACAAGTTTGCAGCACGCGCCGACCCGGTTAGCCTTTCAGGGTTCCGGTCAACCGGTCGGTACACAGTTTCCAGAAAGCAGAAGTGCAATGCCCACCGGCACCGTGAAGTTTTTCAACAACGAGAAGGGTTACGGGTTCATCTCCCGTGACGGCGACGACGATGTATTCGTCCACTACTCCAACATCGAGGGCAGCGGCTTCCGCAGCCTCGACGAGGGTCAGGCCGTCGAATTCGAGGTCGGCGCAGGCCGCAAGGGTCCCGAGGCCCTGAACGTCCGCAAGGTCTGAGCACGCCCTCCCGGCTCAGCCGGGAACGACGGTGTCCGCTGCGGCGGGCGCCGACAACCTCCAAAGCGCAGTCAACGCTACGACGTACGCCACCAGGCCGAGCACCAGCACGGCCCGGAACCCGAGCGTCATCGAAAGCATCGTGGTCAGTACTGACCCGATCACCGAACAGAAGCCGTTGACGGCCCACGCCCACGCCACATAGGTGGGACCTTCCGCGCCCAGAAGCGCTACGACCCGCAGTCCCAGTGGCATGAACAAGCCGAGCACGACCCCGAGTGGTGCGAGCAGCACGAGCGTCGCCATGACGCGCACGATCAGCGGGCTGGGCAGCAACGCATCGGTCAACGGACCAACCCCCAGCAGGTAGACCACTGTCAGCAGCGTCAGGGCTGCTCCGGTCTCGAGGCGGAGTCGGGGTCGACCGGCGAGCCGCCCACTCAGGGAGGCACCGACTCCCGTGGACACGAGCAACGCCGCCAGGGTCACGGTCAGCGAATAGGTCGGATACCCGAGCAAAAGGGTCAGCCGCTGGATCAGGGCGATCTCGAACAGCATGAAGCCCAGTCCCAGGGATCCGAAGTAGACGCCCGAAGTGAGCTTGCGCGGCAGCCCCTGCCACGTCCGTCGGACCGTCACGAACGGCAGTAGGAGGAATACAGCGGCAAACACCAATGCGATCCCGAGCAGGAACAGCAGTAGGCGCTCCCCGATTGCGTCTTCGGGGTCGACGAGGGCATCGACGTCGCCGAGGACATCTCCCGCCACGGTGGAGAACGGGGTGAAGTGCCAGAAGAACGGCGAGTCATCGTGGATGGCCGACACCATGTAGGAACCGGAGCACGCTGGGTACGGCGTGTCGTCAGACCCCGATGCGGTCGCAGCCACGCACGTGCCGGCCGCCGCACCCGGCACGTATTCCACGGTCCCGCCCTCCAGGGACAGAACCTTCTGCGAGAACCGTTCAATCTCCTCCGTGGTGAACGCCGTCCGCTTGATGACGATCGTCGCCAACTCGACGTGGGCATCCGCCGTCCGGGCGACTAGCAGGTGGAATCCCGGGTCCTGCACCCCGATCTCCTGTAGTGCCGCACGCGCCGTGTTGAGGTAGCGGCGCGTCCGGTTGGGCTTGGCGTCGAAGTCGAACTCGCCGAACTGGGCGACGATCACACCCCGCTCACTGAGGTGTCCGAGCGACTCGACCAGCATCTCGACGGTGTAGAGGTAACTCTCCGACAACACGAAGGCCCCCGAAGAGGCGGCATTCGTCGCTGCATAACTGTCCGGGGCCACGAACCAGATGAGGTCGAACCCGCCGGCGCTGCGCGCCAGGTAGGTGCGCCCGTCGGCCGTGACGAGGCGCACCTCGGGGTCGGCCACGAGGTTGCCCGAGTACTCCCGGTAGCGACCCTCGAGCAGCCCGGTGGTCACCGGGTTCAACTCGACGGCGTCGATACCCGTCGCCCCGAAATAGCGAGATGCCAGGATCTCGTGGCCGCCAGCCGACCCGATGATCAACTCCCGCTCGGGCGCTTCACCGAGGACCTCGAACGGGAGTGAGCGGACGTCTCCCGCGAAGTGGGTCAATGCAGAGAGGTCCCCGTCGAACCCGATGATGTTCGAACCCACGAGGCCGTCGTGGTACAGGATGTGGCGCCCGAAGACCTCGCTCCCGACGTCGACGCGAAAGACGGGGCCCCATGCGGTGTGCTCGATGTCGACCCCACCGATGTGCTTGCTGCTCTCCGTCGTGATCGAGGGCAACGCTCCCAGGACGGGGAGCAGAAGGGCCACGACGCCGACCGCACCGGCGACTCTCCGAAGCGCTGCGCCGGGATCCCCCAGCAGGCAGGCGACACCGGCGAGCACCGCTGCGGCCAGGTACACGGCAGCCGGAGGTCCGATCGTGGCGTGGAGCGGCACGGCGAGGGCACAGGCCAGGCCGGCACCGAGCAGGTCGGCCGCGTACAGCCTCCCCACCTGCTCCCGGCGGCGGCTCAGCAGCGACGAGACGAACACCCCGATCGCCGTGAACGGCAGGAAGACGGCGAGGCACACCAGGCCGAGCCGTCCGGCGTTGAGCACCGCCGCACCCGACGTGTACTCCCAGAGGGCCACCGTGTCGAGCGGCATCCGGGCCACGACGACGTACCCCAGTGCGGTGGCGACCGAACCGACCAGGGCCGACCGGGCCAGCACACGTTCGAGGGGCGCCTCCCGCAGCCTCCGTGACACGGCCAGCAGGACCCCGCCGGTGCCAAGCCCCAGCAGTGCCAGCCCGATCACGAGGTAGGTGAAGTAGTAGAAGAGCTTGAACGAGACGATCCGGGTGTAGGCGATCTCGATGAGCAGGCCTGCGAGGCTGACGAGCGCTATGCCGACGTCGTGGCGACGGTCGCTGGATGAGGTTCGACTCATTGGCCCCGTCACGGAGGCCGACCCTAGTCCCGCCCCCTCGCTGCCCCGGAAGCCATCGAACGGGGAGCCGGCAGGCAGTAGCGTCGCACCGTGTCCTCCACCACCAGCGTCTGGCCCACCGTGCGGTGTCGCGACACCCGTGCCCTCATCGACTTCCTCGTGGCGGCCTTCGGCTTCGAGGAGCACTTCAGCGTCCCCGGCGAGGACGGCAAGGGCATCATCCACGCCCAGATCCGATGGCCGGACGGTGGTGGGGTGATGCTCGGCGACGCAGACCGGGGTGACACCGACCACCTCGCCCTCCCCCTCGGACCGGTCAGCATCTACGTGGTCACCGACTATCCCGACGCCCTCCACGACCGGTCCGTGGCCGCCGGCGCACGGGTCGTGCGGGGCCTTCGCGACGAGGAGTACGGCTCCCGGGGGTTCTCCTGCCTCGACCCCGAGGACAACGTCTGGAGTTTCGGCACGTACTCGGGCGAGTAGGCATCTGAGGCGACCGGCTGTCACAGTTGGGCCGTGTCCGAGCCCGTCAACGACGACCTGCGCCTTCTCTGGGACGGCTTCTGCGACAACCTGAAGGCCGGTGCCGACCACGTCCTCGACCCGGACCGGCCCGGGAACACGGTCGACCGGGTCGAGGGACTCCGACTCCTCCTCCGCTCCCTCGCACGGGGTGTGAGCAGGACGCTCGAGGGTGGCGACCACGAGTACCCCGAACTCTCCTGGGTGCACCCGATGAAGTTCGGCCAGGACAACCCGGACGGCCTCTATCAGGTGGCCGGCGTAGACCTCTCGAACACGTACCGCCTGTCCGGCAACCTCGGCTCCGTCCGCTACCTCGGGCTCAGCGTCATGAGCTTCGACTTCGACGGCGGCCCGATCGAGCAACTCCTGAACCTCAACGGCGACCAACTGGGGGCCAATGCCGCCGGCGACTTCAGCGTCGCCTTCTCGTCGGAGCCACCTCCTTCGGGGGTCGACGACGAAGCCTGGTTCCAACTCCCCGCGAAGCGGTCCAACCTGATGATTCGACAGTTCTTCGGCGACTGGGAGCACGAGGTACCCGCCGACCTGCACCTCGAGTGCCTCGACCCCGGTCCCCCCGTGAGCCGACTCGACGCGGAGGGGCTGTCCACCGGCCTTCGTCAACTGCTCCGCCTGAGCGTCGACGTCCCGGCGTTCTGGGCCGACTTCGGACGCTCACACCTCGAGCGGGGCGAGGTCAACGCCTTCGGGCACGTCGCGGCGACCCCGGAGAGCACGGTGTCCAAGGGCGGCAGTCCCGACCAGGCCTACGGTCAGTGCTGGTGGCGGGTCGCAGAGGACGAAGCCCTGCTCTACGAGGTCGAGGTCCCCGGATGCGCCTACTGGGGAGTCCAGTTGGGTGACGTCTGGTACCAGTCCCTGGACTGGGTGAACCGGCAGTCCAGCCTCAACGGACAACAGGCGTTCGTGGGCGACGACGGGATGTTCCGGGCCGTGGTCTCCCATCGGGACCCCGGCATCGCCAACTGGCTCGACACCACCGGCGCAACACAGGGCTGCATCACCTACCGGTGGAACCAGGCGACCAGCTACCCGGTGCCGTCCCTCGAACTGGTGCCGTTCGACGAACTCGGTCGGCACCTGCACCCGGAGACCCCACGGGTCACACCGGAGGAACGCTCCGACCTGCTGCGCCGCCGCCGCCGTGGGGCGTTGCGGAGGTTCCGCCGATGACGGCCGGCCGGACCTCCCTCTCGGTCCAGGTGGTCACCTTCGCCACCGAGGACCCCGGCGGGTGGGACGCCATGGTCGACCGGGCCGTCGCAGCCGACGTTGCAGGCCTGGACAAACTCGTCGTCTCGGACCACGTGGCGTTCGGCGGGAACCTCGAGGCCTACGCCGACCCGTCCCTCGGAGGCACCGAGGGAGGTCGACAGCCCACCGGACCAGACGGTCACTGGCTCGAGCCCCTCACCGTTCTCACGTACCTCGCCGCCCACACCCGGAGGATCCGTCTGGGCACCTCGATCCTGCTGGCGGCGCTGCGACGGCCCCTCGTACTCGCCAAGGCGGCAGCCACCCTCGACGTCCTGTCCGGTGGACGCCTGGACCTCGGTGTCGGCGTCGGTTGGCAGGAAGAGGAGTACGGGGCCGCCGGCCTCGACTTCGCCGAGCGGGGCCGCCTCCTCGACCACACCCTCGAGGTCTGCCAGGCCCTCTGGCGCGAGGAACTCGCCGACTACACCTCGGACGAGTTGGCCTTCGAAGGCATCCATGCCATGCCAAAGCCTCTCCAGTCGGGTGGCGTGCCGATCTGGGTGAGCGGCTCGGTCAACCCCCGTGTGGCCCGCCGGATCGCGGCGTTCGGAAGTGGCTGGATCCCGTGGGGTCCGGCCATGGCCGATCCGGCCACTGGCATCGCCCAGATGCGCGAGATGCTCGACCGCATCGACCACGACCCGTCCAGCCTGCAGGTCACCGGTTCAATCCCGGTCGTCCGGGACGACGACGGCGTCGACCTCGCAGCCACGATGGCCGGCGCCCCGGCCCTCATCGAAGCCGGCGTCACCGACTGTCGGATCGGGGTCCGGGTACCCGCCCCACGGGAGGCGGCCACCGAGTACCTCGCCACGGTGGTCGAAGCCTTCGACTCGGCGACCGGAAGGGTGGCGCGGTGAAGCTGGGCCTGTTCGGCATCAACATGGGCGGCCTCGCCGACCCGGAGTCCATGGCCCGGGTGGCCGTGGCCGCGGAAGAAGCCGGCTTCGAGTCGGTCTGGACGGGCGAGCACCTCGTCGCCGCCAGCCCCCGCACACCTCCCTCCCCGGTTCGGCCCGACACCCACTTCGTCGACCAGGTCGCCTCGCTGTCCTTCCTCGCCGCCCACACCACGACCCTGCGCCTGGGGACCGGCATCGTGATCCTCCCCCAGCGCTCGCCCGTCGTCCTCGCCAAGGAACTGGCATCGCTCGACGTGCTCTCGCATGGACGCCTGGAGTTCGGCATCGGGGTCGGCTACGTGCCCGTTGAGTTCGAGGCCGTGTCCGTGCCCTTCGAAGAGCGTGGTGCCCGAACCGACGAGCACCTCGACGCGCTTCGGGCACTCTGGCGGGGCGACCTCGAGTTCGAGGGCCGCTTCACCTCCTGGCACGGCGCCGAGGCCCATCCCCGCCCCGTCCAGCCAGCTGGTCCACCCGTCCACGTCGGCGGTGGTTCGGCGGCCACCTGGCGACGCGCCGTCACGAAGGGCAACGGCTGGTACGGATTCGCCGTCACGCCCGACTTCGTCGAAAAGGCGCTTGCTGCCCTCACCGAGGCCGCCGGAGCGCACGAGCGCCCGACCGGGCTGGGCGACCTCCAGATCAGCGTTTCGCCCGCCGAGCCGGTCGATCGGGACCTGTGCCGGCGCTACGAGGACCTCGGCGTGGACCGGATCATCGTCGTCCAGGACTTCCGGGCGATGTCGGGCGGACCCGATCCCGAGGCGACGGTTCGGACGATCGCCGGGCTCGAGGCGCTGGCCGTCGAACTCGACCTGTCCTGACCGTTCAGCCGAAGCGGCTGCGGTTGGCGGCGACCCACCGGTAGACGGGGCCACCCAGCCAGACAAGGGGCGGCACGGCGATGACCCGGCCGACAAGCCCCCAGCAACCGCCGATTTCCCGCAGCCCCCGGGCCACCGCCCGATGGCCCGATAGCCGCTCACCGGCGGCCACCCACCAGACTGCCGCCGCCACCTCGGCCTCCGTCAGGCCCAGTCGATCCAGGTCCAGGTCGACAGATGGCGCCATCGAAACGTCGCCGCGGGCCGTCAGCCAGTCGGCACAGCGCCGACAGAACCCGCATCCACCGTCGTAGACCAGCACACGTGGATGATCGCACGCCGGTGTGCTTTACTCGGTGCTGCAACTGACGACCTACAGGGGGGCGAAGCTGTGTCCGACGACTATTCCAAGGTGCTGCTCGACGAATCCGAGATGCCGACCCGGTGGTACAACGTCATTCCGGACCTTCCCGAGCCGCCACCGCCACCGCTTCACCCTGGCACGCACGAGCCGATCGGACCCGACGACCTGGCGCCGCTGTTTCCGATGGGCCTGATCCTGCAGGAGGTCAGCGAAGAGTCGTACATCAACATCCCCGGCGAGGTGCTCGACATCTACCGGCTCTGGCGCCCCAGCCCCCTGTTGCGGGCCCGTCGGCTCGAGAAGGCTCTCGACACCCCCGCCAAGATCTTCCTCAAGTACGAGGGCGTCAGCCCGGCCGGCTCGCACAAGCCCAACACTGCGGTCCCGCAGGCCTTCTACAACGCCCAGGAGGGGGTCAGGCGCCTGACCACCGAGACCGGTGCCGGCCAGTGGGGCACCGCTCTGGCGTTCGCCACCGCCCAGTTCGGCATCGAATGCGAGGTCTGGCAGGTCCGGTCGTCCTATGACCAGAAGCCCTACCGGCGCACGATGATGGAACTCTGGGGCGCCACAGTGCATCCCAGCCCGTCAAACCTGACCGAGTCCGGCAAGGCGGTCCTGGCCACCGATCCGAACAGCCCGGGGAGTCTCGGCATCGCCATCTCGGAGGCCGTGGAGATGGCCGTCCAACGCGACGACACCCGCTACGCCCTGGGCAGCGTCCTGAACCACGTGCTCCTGCACCAGACGATCATCGGCGAGGAGGCGCTGCTCCAGATGGCCAAGGTCGGTGAGACCCCCGACCTGCTGGTCGGCTGCACCGGCGGAGGATCCAACTTCGGAGGCCTGTCGTTCCCGTTCCTACGGGAGAAGTTGGCCGGACGCATGAACCCGACCATCCGCTGCGTCGAGCCGGCGTCATGCCCCTCCCTCACCAGAGGCGAGTACCGCTACGACTTCGGCGACACTGGACAACTCACGCCGTTGGTCAAGATGCACACGCTGGGCCACTCGTTCATTCCCGACCCGATCCACGCCGGCGGCCTCCGCTACCACGGCATGTCCCCGCTGGTCAGCCACATCTACGAACTGGGCCTGGTCGAGGCCGAGTCGATCCACCAGAACGAGTGCTTCGCCGCTGCGCTGCAGTTCGCCAGGGCGGAGGGCATCGTCCCGGCCCCCGAGCCGACCCATGCCATCGCCGCCGCCATCCGCGAGGCCCTGCGCTGCAAGGAGTCCGGCGAGGAGAAGGTGATCCTCACCGCCCTGTGCGGCCACGGCCACCTCGACCTGGGGGCCTACGAGAAGTACCTGGCCGGCGAACTCGTGGACTACGACTACCCGGAGGACAAGATCGCCGAGGCGATGGCAAAGGTGCCGATCCTGTCGTAACCGGAAGGGCCGCCTACAGCACCACGACGGAGCGGATGACCTCGCCGCGTTCCATGCGGTGGAAGGCCTCCTCGACCTGGTCGAGGTCGATCGTCTCGGACACGAAGCGGTCCAGGTCGAGACGCCCCTGGAGGTACAGGTCGATCAGCATCGGGAAGTCGCGCTCCGGCAGGCAGTCGCCGTACCAGGACGACTTGAGCGTGCCGCCGCGACCGAACACCTCGATCAACGGCAACTCGAGTTGCATCGTGGGGTTCGGCACGCCGACCAGGACAACGGTGCCGGCGAGGTCGCGGGCGAAGAAGGCCTGCTCGTAGGTCTCGGGCCGGCCCACGGCATCGATGGCCACATCGACGCCGTTGCCGTCGGTCAGCGCCCGCACGGCCTCGACCGGGTCCTCGCTGCTGGAGTCGATGACCTGGGTGGCGCCGAACTCCCTCGCCAGGTCCAGCTTCTTGGCGTCGATGTCGATGCCGATGATCGTGTGTGCCCCGGCCAGGCGGGCTCCGGCGATGGCAGCGTTGCCCACACCGCCGCAGCCGAAGACGGCGACCGAATCGCCCCGACCGACGCTGCCCGTGTTCATGGCGGCACCGAGGCCCGCCATGACCCCGCAGCCGACGAGGCCGGCGGCCTCCGGGCTGGCCGCCGGATCGACCTTGGTGGCCTGTCCGGCGGCGACGAGGGTCTTTTCGGCGAAGGCGCCGATGCCGAGCGCCGGCGAGAGCTCGACCCCGTCGAGGGTCATCTTCCGGGTGGCGTTGTGGGTGGCGAAGCAGTACCAGGGGCGCCCCCGCCTGCAGGATCGGCACTCGCCGCACACGGCGCGCCAGTTCAGGATGACGAAGTCGCCGGGTGCCACGTTGCTGACGCCCTCGCCGACCTCCTCGATGATCCCGGACGCCTCGTGTCCGAGCAGGAACGGGAACTCGTCGTTGATCGCACCCTCGCGGTAGTGCAGGTCGGTGTGGCAGACCCCGCAGGCGAGGATGGTAACGAGGACCTCTCCGGGGCCCGGGTCCGGCACTTCGATGGTCGCGAGCGAGACCGGTTCACCCTTGGCCCTGGCGACGACGGCTCGAACAGTATGCGGCATGTCTGGACTCCCCTGGTTCTCTCGGCGGGCGGCACGCTAACACCCCGGGATTCGATGGTCAGCGCCGCTGGGCGTCGGGCCTGCCCCCATCGCGGCTCACGGGCTGCGCCAGCGGTCGGACCAGCGGGCCAGCACCAGCATCACGGCGATGATGACGAGGAGGAAGCCGACGCCGGACACCGGAAGGGCGCCGGTCGCCAGGAGGATCGCCACACCGATGGCGAGGAGTGTCGTCGAGATGCAGCCCACGAGATGATTCTCGCGCAGTTGACGCCGACACCGCCCGATACGACAAACTGGGAACCATTCCCATTATGCTTCCGGCATGAGACAAAATCCGCTCCTCCTGATCCTCCTCCTGTCCCTCTGGTCCGGGACCGCCGCATGTGGCGGACCAACCGAAGGCCGTGAGATCCTGGCCACCACCCCCCTCTGGGCGGAGATCACATCGACGGTCGCCTGCGGTCACCCCGTGGAGTCGCTGATACCCCGGGGCACCGACCACCATGGATTCGAACCCTCCCTGGCCGACCGGGGCCGCCTCGACGCAGCGCTCCTCGTGGTCGCCAACGGCGGCGGGCTGGAGGGCGGCCTCGACGACACCCTGGCGGCCACACCCACCCCGATCCACCGAATCGTCGGAGAGGACGGAGACCCGCACATATGGCTCGACCCGATATCGGTGGCCGAGGCCCTGCCGGCGCTCGCCGAGGTGATCATCGGCCGGGTCGGCCTCGACCCCGTGGCAGTCGAGGCCTGCCGGTTGGACCTGGACGCAATGCTCCGTTCACTGGACGTGGACATCAGGGAGCGACTTGCCGCTGTCCCCGCCGAGCGTCGGCGCCTGGTTACGGACCACGCCATGCTCGGACGATTTGCCGATCGCTACCGACTCGAGGTGCTCGGCACCGTCCTGGAGTCACATTCCTCGATGGCGGAAACAAGTGCCCACGACCTTGAGGCCCTGGCCGACGTCATGCGCAATCAGGGCATCGCAGTCATCGCCATCGAGGCGGGCGGCCACGACGACGACGCCCGACGGCTCGCCGAGCGCACCGGGGCGGCAACCGTCGATGTACCGCTCCTGCTCGGACCTGAGGGCTCTCCCACCGGCACCTACGAGGGGATGCTCCGCTCCCTCGCCGAACGACTCGACGGGGCGTTGCGCTCTCAGGCTGGCGGCTGAGGCACCTCTCTCGAACCCCGTAGGCCCTGAACGGCCATCACGACGAAGCAGATGAGCACGGCAACCAGGGCCATCGTCGCTCCGGCGGCGGTGTCGTGGTGAAAGCTGATCAGCGCACCCGCCACGACCGCGACCGAGCCCACAGCGACCGCCGCCACCATCACAAGCGGGATACGGCGCACCAGCAGAACCGCTGTCGCCGGAGGCGCCACGAGGAAGGCGAAGACGAGCAGGCTGCCGACCGCCTCGAACGAGGCCACCACGGACATCGCCACCAGGCCCATGAGGACGATGTGGGTGAGCCGTGGGCGCAGGCCCAGCAGCGCTGCCTGCGTCTCGTCGAAGGTGAGCACCAGGAACGCCCGGTGGAAGGCCATCGCCCCGCCGACGGCGATCGCAGCAGCGACCGCCTGGCGCCATAGGTCGGCCGCCTCGAGGCCGGTGACCGAACCAAAGAGAACCCGATGGAGGTCGCCTGCGTCCGCGGCCGCTCCCGCCGACACGATCACGACAGCCAGCGCCAGCATGCCCACGAACAACAGGCCGATCGAGGCGTCCTCGGGCAGCGGCGAGTGCCTGCGCACCACATGGACCCCGCCCACCATCACCGCAGCGGCGACCAAGGCGCCGAGCGTGGGGCTCACCCCGATCACCACGGCCAGGGCGATGCCGGGCAGCACCCCATGGGCGAGCGCATCGCCGAGGAATGTCATCCCCCGCAGCACGACCCATGTCCCGACGACCGACGTGGCGACCACGGCGAGCAGGCCGGCCAGCAGGGCCCGCTGCATGAACACGTTGGCGGTGAACGGCTCGATCCACCAGGTCCAGGGATCGGTGAGGAACTCCACGGGGGGACCGGCCTTCCGACGAGGTTGCGATAATGAGAACGAGTCCCGATTCTAGCCGGAGAGGTACTCTTGCTCGACACACGACCAGCCGTCCTCGGGAACGACCAGGTCGGCGAGGTAGGCGATGACCACGTCGGTCACACACCATGAGTTGGACAGAAAGGCCGTATGCCCCTCACCGTCGGAGGTGATCAGCACAGCGTCGCCGATCGAGTCGGCCAGCGCACGGGCCCACGCCATCGGCGTCGCCGGGTCACCCTCGAGGGCGATCACCAGCACCGGTACGGCCAGGTCCGCAGGCTCCACGTGCAGCGGATCGACCGATTCAGGCAGAGAACCACAGCCCGTCATCGCCCTGAAACTCGGCCCGAAGTGCTCGAACGTGTCCGCCGCCGCATCGACCAACTCGGAAAATGCCTCCTGGCTGGGACGCAGAGGATCGTCGGCACAGTTCACCAGGAAGTTCACGGCCTGCGAGTTGTCGTAGGTGCCGTCGTCCCGGCGCCCCATCATCATGTCGGCGAGCGACTGGAAGCCCCCACCCGTGCCCTCATCGAGGGCCTCCTCGAAGGCCTGGATCAGGTCCCCCCACGTGTAGGGGGAGTACAACGCCATGGCCACGCCCAACTGGAACTCTCCCCGGGTCAGGATCCGATCACCTGCCGGGATGTCGCCCTCTGCCAACAGCGCATCCACCGTGGCGAAGGCGGACTCCGCTCCGCCGTGGACCTCGAGCGAACAGGGAGGATCATCACTGCAAGTTGCAGAGAAGTTGTCCCAGGCGTCTTCGAAGCCCCGGCCCTGGATCGGACTGGCCGAACTGATCTGCTCAGCGGGGTCGACCGGTCCGTCGAGCACCATGGCCCGGACCCGATCCGGGAACATCGCTGCGTAGACCGCCCCTATCCGCGACCCGTACGAGTAGCCGAGGAACGAGATCTGCTCCTCGCCCAGCGCCTCCCGGATCAGGTCCATGTCGCGGGCAACGCTGTTGGTGCCCACGTGCAGCGCCAGGTCCCCGGAGTTCTCGAGGCACGCCACAGCAAAGGCGTCCTCCAGTTCGAACAACTGTGCAGGATCCTCGTTGTCCTCGAGTACGAACACCAGATCGTCGAGATCCTCCACACAGGCAACCGGCGTGCTGCCGCCGACACCCCGCGGATCGAAGCCGATCACGTCGAAGCCGGGGACTACCTGATCCAGAATCCATCCCATGTCGGCGACGAGATCGACACCGGAGCCACCCGGTCCGCCCGGGTTCACCAACAGGACACCGATGCGCCCCCCTGGCCTGGCCGAATACCGGTTCAGTGCGATCCGGATCGTGCCCTGCGACGGGTCGTCGTGGACCATAGGCACCTCGATCGATGAACATTCGAGGTCCTCACAGGGCCGCCACTTCAGGCCACCTGCCGGAACTTCTGTCGTGGTAGTGGGCACAGCCGTCGTGGTAGTGGGCACAGCCGTCGTGGGCACAGCCGTCGTCGGTGGCACGGTGGATGTCGTGGAGATGTACTCGACGTTGCCGAGGACCTGCTCCGGAACATCCGAGCCGCACCCTGCACCGAACAGCACGACTGCCAGGGTCGCTGCCAGAAACGCCTCCCGCCGCATGCCCCAATTCTCACACATCGGGGACTCCGGTATCAGGCCGGCCAGTGCTGCCGCAACTTCAACCAGGACTCGGCCAAGGCCTCGGGGAGCACCCGCACACCGGCCGTTGCGGTCATGAAGTTGGTGTCGCCCGCCCAGCGCGCCACACAGTGAACGTGGAGGTGCTCGGGTATACCGGCGCCGGCGGCACGCCCCTGGTTGAGGCCGACGTTGATTCCACCCGGCCCGTAGGCGGCCTCGATGGCTGCCACCGCATCCCGGACCATCGACCAGAGCTCGGCGTGCTCGTCATCGGTCAGGTCGGCCAGGGAACCGACGGGACGCTTCGGCATCACCATCGTGTGGCCTGACGTGTACGGGTAGATGTTGAGCATGGCGAAGGCGGAGTCACCGCGATGGAGTACGAAAGACTCCTCGTCGGGAAGGCCGCTCTGTTCCACGACGCTGAACAGCGAACCGCCCTCGGGAATCTCGAGTGAGTCGGCAAGGCGCCCATCCTCGCCGGTGCCGTCGAGGTAGGCCTGGCGCCAGCCGGCCCAGAGGTGGTCGAGGCGGCTCACCGGCGTTCGGCGACCAGTGCGGCCAGGCGCTCGACGAAATCGTCGAGCGGCAGGTCGCGTTCAGGCTTGTCGGCGCCACGGGCGTTGTCGCCGACGGTGTCGTTGGCGACATCGTCGTCCCCTACGACCAGCACATGGGGCAACTTGGCGGTCTTGGCGGAACGGACCCGCTTGCCCAGCGGTTCGTCGGCCGGGTCGACGGTGGCTCGGAAGCCCTCGTCGACCAGACGGGCGAGCACCTGGTCGGCGTAATCCTGGTGCACGTCGGCAACCGGGAGCACCCGGACCTGTTCGGGGGCCAGCCATGCGGGGAATGCGCCGGCGTAGTGCTCGAGGAGCACGCCGAAGAAGCGCTCGATCGACCCCATCAACGCCCGGTGGATCATCACGGGCTGGTGGCGGGCGCCATCGGCGCCGATGTACTCGAGGCCGAAGCGCTCGGGGAGGTTGAAGTCGAGTTGCAGCGTGGACAGCTGCCATGGGCGCCCGATGGCGTCGGTGACGTCGACATCGATCTTGGGACCATAGAAGGCGCCACCGCCCTCGTCGACCTCGTAGGCGAGGCCGGCCGACTCCAGCGCCGACCGCAGGCCGTCGGTGGCGAGGTCCCAGAGTTCCTGGTCGCCCACCGACTTCTCCTCGGGGCGGGTCGAGAGCTTGGCCTGGAAGTCGTCGAAGCCGAAGGCCTTCAGCACCGAGATCGTGAAGTCGAGCAGCGATGCCAGCTCGTCGGCGACCTGCTCGCGGGTGCAGAAGATGTGGGCATCGTCCTGGGTGAAGCCCCGACTGCGCAGCAGGCCGTGGATGGCGCCCGACAATTCGTAGCGGTAGACGGCGCCGAGTTCGAAGTAGCGCTTTGGGAGGTCGCGGTAGCTGCGCTGGCTGCTCTGGAACACGGTGACGTGGAACGGACAGTTCATGGGCTTCGGGTAGTACGAGGCCCCGTCCATCTCCATGGGCGGATACATGCTGTCGGCGTAGAAGTCGAGGTGGCCGCTGGTCTCCCAGAGCACCGACTTGGCGATGTGCGGGCTGAAGACGAAGTCGTAGCCGCCGGCCTCGTGCCGGGACCTGCTGTAGTCCTCGATGATCTTGCGGACCGTCGCCCCCCTGGGGTGCCAGACGGCGAGGCCCGGCCCGAGGACCTCGGGCCAGGAGACCAGGTCGAGTTCGGCGGCGAGGCGCCGATGGTCGCGCTTTTCGGCCTCGGCGAGGCGGTGCAGGTGGCCCCGCAGGTCCTTGCCTGTCGACCAGGCGGTGCCGTAGATGCGTTGGAGCATCGGACGTGTCTCGTCGCCCCGCCAGTAGGCGCCGGCCACCTTCTGCAGTGCGAAGTGGCCGAGGCGGCCCGTGGACGGAACGTGGGGGCCACGGCAGAGGTCCACGAAGTCGTCGCCGTTGCGGTAGTAGCTGAGCTGTTCCCCTACTCCCCCGGCTCCTGCCTCGTCGGCCAGGTCACCGGCGGCACCGCCCGAGGTGACCTTCTCGATGATCTCGCGCTTGTAGGCGTGGTCGGCGAATATCTCGAGCGCCTCTGCGACATCGGACTCCCCCCGCACGAAGGCCTGGTCGGCAGCGATGATCTCGCGCATGCGTTCATCGATCGTCTCGAGGTCCTCGGGATCGAACGTGGCGCCGTCGGGAAGATCGAAGTCGTAGTAGAAGCCGTGGTCGATCGGCGGGCCGATGGCGAACGTGGCGCCGGGCCAGAGGCCGAGCACCGCCTGGGCGAGCACATGGGCGGTCGAGTGGCGCAGCGTCTCGAGGCCCCGGTCGGAGCCTGGGGTGGTGATCTCGACGGTGGCACCGTCGGCGAGCGGAACGGCCAGGTCGCACCCTGTGCCGTCGACGACCGCCGCAATTGCGTCCCTCGCCAGGCCGGGCCCGATGTCGGCGGCCAGGTCGGCAGCGGTCGCCCCGGACGGCAGCGTGCGCTCCGAGCCGTCGGGCAGCGAGACGGTGATGTCGGCCATGGGCACCGAGGTTACCTACCGGCAGGTGCGGCCCTGCCCATGGGTTTCGGGGAGGGACCGATGCAACCGCTCAGTCGTCGATGCCGATGAACCGAACGGCTACCCGCGTCTTGTAACGGGTGTTGAGCTGCAGCATCACGGCTGTGAAGGCCTCGATGGCTGTCGCATTCGAGAGGCGTCCGGCGTCGAGCGGTCGGGCACCGGGGATTTTCTCGACAATGCGCGAGACGGTCTCGATGGCCCACGGATGGTCGGAACAGATCAGGACGTCGCTGTGCACCTCCTCATCGATGGCTCCCAGTTCGACGGCCGGTACATGGTGCATGGCGGCGACCACGTAGGCGCCGGGGACCATGGCCTGCACGTTGGCCGACACCGAGCCACGCGGCGGGACGAGGGGCTGGAACTCGCCCGCCACCCTGGCCAGGGCGTTCGACATGCAGATCACTACCTTGCGGTTGAGGTGCCGGGCGACCGACGAAGCGACCTCGGGTGCGGCCTCCCACGGCGTGGCGATGATGACGAGGTCGCAGCCCGCCGCCTCGTCGTTGTCGCCGGAACTGATCGACAGATCGTGGCCCGGAAACTCTGCGAGCAGTTCATCGCAGGTCTCGGCTGCCCTCGCCGCCGAACGGGAACCGACGACCACATCGAAGCCCACCGAGGCGAGGCGGAGCACCATGGCCCGACCTGCGGGTCCGGTTGCGCCGAGCACTCCGATGTCCATTGCGGAATCCTAGGAGCCTGCGCCGGACGCGCCGCGTCGCATCGGCGCCTCAGGCCCCGACGGCCGGACGCAGATGGCGGCGACCGGCCAACAGGGCGAGGGCATATGCGGCGGCGACGATGAACAGCAGGCCCCGATAGCCGGTGAGCAGTGCCGTGTACTCGAGCACGCCTCCCACCACCGCCCCCAGGACGTTGGCGCCGAAGGCCGCGGTCGAATCCTCCTCGTCGCGGAAGCGGTCGGCGAAGATGAGGTTGGCCGTGAAGATCGGGAGAAACGCCACGCCTCCGGCCACGGCCAGCCGCGCTCCCGGCGCCAGGGTGAGGAGCCACTCGGTCGGCACGATCCAGTTCAGGGCCAGGGTTGCGGCCAGCACGGCATAGAGCCATTCAGGCCGTCGCAGCCGCACCCGGCGGCTGACCTCGACCGCCGCCAGCACCGACACGAGCACCGACACGAACACGAGTGCGTTCACGAACCAGGTGGTACCGAACAGCAGGGCGAACTCGACGACGTTTTTTGTCTCGAGCAGCAGGAACGCCAGCCCCATGAAGAAGACATCGGACTGGCGCCAGAGCCCACGCATCGGGCCGGCGGCAGCCCGTACGGCCAGGACGGAGGCACCGAGGACCAGGGCGATCGCCATCAGGTAGAAGCGGGGTATGTGCGGCGTCCGCAGGTACGGGAAGGGCCGGTCGTCGGTTACCGGTTCGGGGTCGGCGGCAGATGCCGTCCAGCGGCCGTCGCCGTCGCAGCGCAGTGCGTCGGGGTCGCTGGAGACGGCGAGCACCGTGAGCAGGTTGGCCTGCGGATCGACGACGCAGGGTGCTGCCCCGAAGGCTTCGGCCAGCGTGACCGCATAGCGGTCGACCAGCCATGCCTCGCGCATGAAGTTGTACATCCCGAAGACCCCACCGGGGGCCAGGTGGTCGCGGTATGCGGTGATGGCCTCCTCGGTGAAGAGGTAGCTCTCGAGCCGGATCGAGCCCTGACCCAGCACGACGGTGAGCGAGTCCGGGAGCGCCAGCAGGATGAGGTCCCACTGGCGGTCGGTACGTTCGAGAAAGGCACGGCCGTCGTCGATGTGGACGTTGACCCTCTGGTCGGCATAGGGCTGTTTCGGGTGGTTGGAACGTGCCACGTCGAGGATGACCGGGTCGATCTCGACGGCGTCGACCCGGTCGGCACCATGGCCGAGGGCGACCGACACGTCGTTGCCGGAACCTGCGCCGATGATCAGCACGTCGCCGACTTCTTCGGCGGTTCGGAAGTCGTAGACGAAGTCGTACATGGCCGCCTCGTGCTTCGGGTGCTGATCCCAGGTGGCGACGTCGTTGATGCGCATGACGATCCCGCCCTCGTCGTGCTGGTCCCAGGAGAGTGCGTAGTAGGGCGACCATGCCTGCGAGCCGCCGAACGACTCGACGCCCAGCACCACCACCAGCAGGAGCAGCGACGCCGCACCCCATCGGCGGGCCGGTACGCCGTGCTGCCAGACCAGGCCCAACAGGAGTGAGCCGACGATGAGGCCCCACACCACCGGCGGGGAGCGCAGGAAGGCGAGTGCCGAGAAACCCACCACGCCGAGTATCGAGCCGATCAGGTCCCAGCGGTAGGCATCGAGCGGTTCGAGGCGCTTGAAGTTGCGGGCCACGCCGTCGGCGATTGCCGCCACGCACAGGGCGACGGCGGCGAACACGATCGGGAGCATGATCCAACGGGGCGGGCCGACCGGCCGCTGGTCGGCGAAGAAGATGAGGTTCGATCCGCCGACCTCGATGTTGACGTCGAACAGTCGCACCATTGCCACGAACACGGCGAGGGCGACCGCCGCCCACGGGAACAGGGACCGCTCGGAACGGCTCGCCCACAGGAAGCCGAGGCCGATGCCTAGAAAGCTGCCCACGAGCACGAAGTTGGAGAAGTAGGCGAGGTAGATGATGTTGGCGCCCAGCCACCGGATCAGGGCCAACTCGACGAACAGCAGGACGAAGGCCGACAGCGCCAGGCGGATGCGAGCGCTTGTGACGGAGGTTGCCTGAGCGCTCATCGGCCGGAGCATACCGACGCCCCTGCCCTCCTCTGAGGAGCCGTGTTCACCATGCACGCCACGGTCGGGCGGTACGGTGCCGGGGCGACAGCGGCGCCAACCGGTGCCTGCCCGACCGATCCAAGGAGTGCGTCGTGGGAATCCTTGACGGGAAACGACTGCTGATCACAGGTGTCCTCACCGATGCCTCGCTGGCCTTCGCCGTGGCGAAGCTGGCCCAGGAGGAGGGCGCCGAGATCGTACTGACGGGCGCCGGACGGGGCATGCGCCTCACGGAGCGAACCGCCCGCAAACTCCCCGCTGAGGCCGAGGTGCTCGAGTTCGACGTGACCTCGCCTGAGCAGGCCGCTGCCGTGCGCGAGCACCTTGCCAAAAAATGGGACCGTGTCGACGGAGCCCTCCACGCCATCGGCTTCGCCCCCGAGGTGTGCCTCGGCGAGGACTTCATGGCAGCCCAGTGGGAGGACGTGTCGATCGCAGTCGAGATCTCCGCCTATTCGCTCAAGACCGTCGCAGAGGTCGTAGCGCCCCTGATGACCGACGGCGGCTCGATCGTCGGCCTCGACTTCGACGCCCGCTTCGCCTGGCCGGCCTACAACTGGATGGGTGTGGCCAAGGCCGCCCTCGAATCGGCGTCCCGCTATCTGGCGCGGTCGCTCGGCGGCGACGGCATCCGGGTCAACATGGTCGCCGCCGGTCCGATCCGCACGTTGGCCGCCAAGAGCATCCCGGGCTTCGCTGCGTTCGAGGACGCCTGGGGCACCCGGGCACCGCTGGGCTGGGATGTCAACGACGGTGGGCCCGTGGCGAAGGCGTGTGTGGCGCTTCTGTCCGACTGGTTCCCGGCGACGACCGGCGAGATGATCCACGTAGACGGCGGATACCACGCAATCGGCGCCTGATTCAGACCCGGGCCCCAGGTGATGCACGGCCCACCTTTGGGGATCTGTCGGCCCGCTGGAGCCCCTAGCGGCAGTGCGTGTCGATCAGGTAGAACGGGTTGACGGAGTTGCCCTTGCCGCCCGGGTGGTACTCGAAGTGCAGGTGGTTGCCGACGGCGTTGCCGGTGCGGCCGACGTAGCCGATCACCTCGCCGGCCTCGACCTCGCCCTCGGTGCCGAAGGAGCGCAGGTGGGTGCCGAAGTAGTAGTCGCCGTCGGCGGCGATCAGGTCGAAGGACTTGCCGCCGATGGAGTCCCAACGGAAGGTGACCGTGCCGGCCTCGGGTGCGAGCAGAGGTGTTCGCGAGCGGGCCATGATGTCGACGCCGTCGTGCGTGCGGCCACCGGAGCGGGGTTCGCCCCAGGTGTCGCGGAACTCCATCTCGCCGTCGACCGGGCAGACCCAGTCGGAGGAGGCGACCTTGCGGATCATGGCCGAGGTGCCGCTTCGGGCGTCGGCCTCGGATTCGAGGCGCGAGCGGTCGCTGTCGTCGAGGCCCTCGATCACAGCGGCGTATTCGTCGCGGAGCTCGTCAGCGCCGGCCACCTGTTCGGCGACGATGCGGTTGGCGTCGGCCACGGTGCGTGCAGCGACACCGACGCGGATGCGGTAGCCGTCGAGTACGTCGCTGGTGCGGGCGATGCGTGCCTCGACGATGGAGATCCCGTCGAACGCGCTGTGGCCCACGGCTCCGGCAGCGATCGGGCTCGACTGTGTGGCTTCAGCGCCACCGGAGATGTTCGCCGCTGCGGCCGGAGAGGCAGTCAGGGCGAACAGGAGCGCGAAGAATGCGGCGGTCAACCGGGGCATGGCGACAGGATATCCATGTTTCCCCAAGAAGGGGGGTAGCTCTTGTCACACTGGGCGCGAAGTCACGCGCGAGGAGTGTCCGTTTCGTCGCTTATCTCCCCCACCAACTCCTCGAGGACGTCCTCCATGGTGAGTACCCCGAGGGTGCGATCCCCGGTACCACGCACTACCGCCAGGTGGTTGCGCTCGTCCCGCATCCTCAACAGGACGCCCCTGAGTGGCAGGTCGTCCGGCACCACGAGCATCTGCCGAATGACCTCCAGGGGCACGGGTTCGCCCTGCGCCTCGAACGGGAGCCGCAACAGGTCCTTGGCCAGCAGCACCCCCAACAGGTCGTTGGAACCCATGGCAGCGACCGGAAGGCGGGAGTGCCCGCTGTCGACGATGACCTCCTCCACCTCCGCCAGGGTCATGCGCCGGTCGACGGTCACGACACGGGACCGCGGGATCATCACGGCCGCCGCCGGACGACTGCCGAGTTCCAGCGCGCCTGCCAACAGGTCGTGCTCGAAGGGCTCGAGCAGGCCGGCCTGCCAGGAGGCGTCGAACATGACCGCCAGCTCCGCCTCGCCGGCCCCATGGTCGATCCGGTCTACCGGGGTGTGGCCGATAGCCCGCACGAGCATCCCCACCAGCCGATCAAGCACCCAGATGGCAGGTCGCAGCACGAGGACGAAGGCGCCGTGCGGGGCGACCAGGGCCCGCAGCGTGCGCTCGGGGTCCGCAATGGCGATATTTTTCGGGACGAGCTCGCCGAGGAGCATCTGAACGACCGCCGCCAGGCCGAGTGCGACGAGCAGGCTCGTGGTCGTGGCCACGCCGCTCGGCAGCCAGAGCCCGTCAAGCAATGGTTCGAGCAGGCGCCCGATGGCCGGCTCGGCGAGCACGCCCAGGGCGACGCTGCTGGCGGTGATGCCCAACTGGGCACCGGAGAGCTGTCGCCGGAGGTCGCTGCGGGCAGCCAGGGCGCGTGCAGCGCCGCGGCGTCCTTCCTCGACATCGGATTCGAGGCGGATGTCACGGGCAGCGAGCAGGGCGAACTCGACGGCGACGAACACGGCGTTCACGGCCACCAGCAGGACCACCGCGACAATTGCGAGGGCAGTCACGATTCGTGTCCTTGTGCCGACGTCCCGGGTGGTTCAAGCGCGACGATCCGCAACGTTGCGATCCTGCGCCCGACCACGGCTACCACCTCGACCCGCCACCCGTCCTGTTCGACCATCTCGCTGGGCTGCGGGAGGTGGCCGAGGCGTGCCAGGACGTAGCCGGCAAGCGTCTCGTAGGGGCCCTCCGGCACCTCGAATCCCGTTGCCTCGAACACCTCGTCGAGGTTGAGGCGGCCGGAGACGACCGTGCTGCCGGGCTCCTCGACCCGGGTGCGCGGAAGCGACCGGTCGTGCTCATCGTCGATGGCCCCGACGATCTCCTCGAGCAGGTCCTCCATTGTGACGATCCCGGCGGTGCCGCCGTGCTCGTCCACGATCATCGCCATCTGACCCCGGCCGGAGCGGAGGTCTGCGAACAGGTCGTCGAGGGGCCGCGTCTCGGGGACGAAGGGGAGGTCCCCCATAAGAGTCTCGACCGGGGTGGTCGACCGCTCGTCGGCTGGAACCCCGTAACAGGCCTTGACGTGGACGACGCCGAGTACATCGTCGAGGTCGTCACCCGCGACGGGGAACCGGGAGAAGCCGGTCCTCATCGAGAGTTGGACAAGTGCGGCGACCGTGTCGTGGCGTTGTACCGACTCGACATCTACTCGGGGGATCAGGATGTCGGAGGCCGTCTTGTCTCCGAAGCGGATCGACCGCCACAACAGGTCGGCCTCTGACCTGTCGAGGTTGCCCTCGGCGCCCGACTTCTGGATCAGGTCCTCGAGTTCGTCCCTGGTCCGCGAGGTCGATATCTGATCGCGGGTTTCGACGCCCAGCCGTCGGGCCACGGCGTTTGCGGACCGGTTCAGGCCGGTGATGAGCGGCCGGGTGACGGTGCTGTAGGCGACGAGAGGGGGTGCCAGCCGACGGATGGTCGACTCTGGGGCGGCGAGGGCGACGTACTTGGGGACCTGCTCGCCGACCACCAGGTGCAACACGGTCGCCGCTCCGATGGCGGCGGCGACGCTCAGCCCGGTGGCGTGTGCCTCACCGGTGAGCAGCCTGGCCATGGTGGGCTCGGCCACGAAACCCAGCAGCAGGGCCGCCGCAGTAATACCGAACTGGCAGCCCGACATCGTCGGCGTGAGGCGACGCAGCAGGCCCCGGATGCGGGCGTCGCCCCGGTGGCCGGCCTCGGCGGAGGCCTCGATGCGGGCGCGGTCGACGGAAACCAGGCTGAACTCGGCAGCGACGAAGAAGGCATTGGCGGCCAGCAGCAGGGCCACGGCCGCCAGGCCAGGGAGGAGTGCCATCGCAGGGGAAAGCCTAGCCCCGGCCTCCCATCGGCCCGATCAGCAGAACCAATCGTCGGCGGGGACGGGGTCCGTCTCGGCCACGACGGCGTCGATGAAGCGGTCGACGGCCTCGACGTCAACGATGTAGCGGATCGCGAACGTCTCCGCCTCCACCCCCTCCCCGTCGTGCGTTCCCGGCTGCCAGAAGTTCGGCAGGTGCGCCTCCATCGCCTCGCTGTCTGCCACGTGCCAACCGGGGAGCACGTAGGGGTGGAGGTCGCCCGATCGGGAGAAGGCGACGCGGTACGTCTCCAGGGTCGCCCGATCGATGCGGAGGATCGCCGACGCCAGGCCGCAGGCGCCCTGTTCCCGCCCGACGTACACCCGGTCGTCGGTGAGGAGGATCCAACTCGGCCCGAGATCGGGCATCGGCCAGGCCTTGAGGATCCGGCCTGCACCGTCGGTGAGCAGGAGCTCGCCGTAGTCGTACCGGCTGACGTAGTCCCGGGGCCAGGTGCCGCCGTCGTCCCCGACGACCTGGGGAAGCCCTCCGCCCGCGTGGAGATCGGCCAGCACCCAGGTCCCCTCGTCGGTCTCGACCTCGAGCAGGCTCCTGACCCGGACACCGTACGGATAGACGGCCAGTTCGGGGACGACCCCGTCACGTGCCGCCTCCTCCGCAGTCTGGCTCGGCACGACGGCGGGGTCGTGAAGTTCGAGCAACCCGTAGGCCGTACGCAGCCAGGTGTCGCCCGTGATCTCCCAGTGCTCGAATGAGTATTCGGAATCGTCGTAGACGCCCTGGAGGACGTAGGCGACCTCGTACCAGTCCTTGACCTCGCATCCCATGTCCGTCGAGCCGACACCGATGGGCTCCGGTTGCTCGAAGGTGCCGACGAAGAAGACCCCGAGGCCGTTACACCCGAGGTGGCCCGAGAGCAGGCCATCCGATTCGAACACGACGAATACCTCGGCACCCTCGGGTCGGTCGACGGGTGCGCCGTCGAACTCGACGCCGGTGACCTACCACTCGACACCGATCAGCCAGTCCGGAAACGCCGGCCAGGCCGACGTGGACTCCTGAAGGGTCGTCGGGGCTGCCGTCGGGGCCGCCGTCGTGGTCGGGGCTGCCGTCGTGGTCGAGATCCCGCTCACGCCGCTGTCGCCCTCGTTCGGTTCGGCGGCACAGGCACCGACGACCAGGACCAGGGCGACCAAGACATCACCCCCGAACAGGACCCGCAACCTCATGCGACGATTCTCCCAGTCATGCGACGATTCTCCCAGTCATGCGACGATTCTCCCACGCGGGCATCGGGTCTACTCGGTGGGCTATCCCGTCGAGGCGGGCGGCAGGAGCGTCGTCGGTGACATGTCACCGCCCGTGGGGGACACCGGAGTCGGGTACGTGAGGATCAGGCGGCACGTTGCGCTTCACCCGCGGCGACGGCACCACCGGCCCCGACCCCTGCATGTGAATCTCCGGTAGGAGCCGGACCGACCCACTTCGGTACCCTCGCCCGATGGCTGCGGACCCACATGCCCGGGGCGTCGTGGCCGCCCGGGCGTCGGCCTGGCTGGCCCGATTCGTCACCGTCGGACTCGCAGAGACCGACCTCAGCCTCCCCCAGTACCGCCTGCTGGCATTCCTCGCCGACGGCGGCACCGCCCACGCCGACCTGGCACAGCGCCTCACCGTCAGCGGACCCTCGGTGACGGCACTCGTCGACGGGCTCGTCGGCCGCGGCTACGTCGAACGCCGGAAGGACCCCGACGACGGACGCCGCATCGCCTTCCTCCTCACCGACGACGGACACGACGCCCTCGAGGCCGCCGACAACGCCGTCGTCGCCTGTCTGGCCACCCTGGGCGGCCACCTCGACGAGGAGGAGGCCGAGGCGGCGGTACGTGGCCTCGAGCTGGTCGACGAGGCCATCCGCCGGCACCGCGAAGCCGGCGACCGGTGAGCGGAGCCGACACGACGGTCGCTGAAGCGGGCACCGCAGCGAACAGCCCCGGGTTCGAGCCACTCACGGTCGAGGACCGCTACCCGCCCCCCGCCGCCCGACCCGACCCCAACCGCGACAAGGGCTGGTTCCGACGCCTGCTCCCCCTGCTCACCGCCCGCCGCCTCACCTTCGGCGCCACGCTCGTGTGCGGCGTCGCCGGCCTCACCCTGCAGGTCTCGGTGCCGATGGTGCTACGACACGCCATCGACGTGGCGCTCGAGGAACGCACCGGCAGCCTCGAGGCACACGTGTGGGCCCTCGCGGCCATCGCTGTCGCCGCCTTCGGCCTGCGTTTCGCCTACCGGTACCTGCTGTTCTGGGCTGCCTACCGCATCGAAACCGACCTGCGTTCCATCATCTACGAACACCTCACCCGGCTCTCGTTTTCGTTCTACGACCGGATCGCCGCCGGCGAGGTCATCTCCCGCGCCAACTCCGACATCCGATCCATCCAACTGCTGCTGGCCTTCGGGCCACTGGCCGGGCTCTCGATGCTGAGCTTCGTACTGGCCGTCGGCTTCATGCTGAGCATCCACGTACCGCTCACCCTGCTGGCCGTGGCGACCATGCCGCTCGTGTTCCTGCTGGGGCAGCGGATGCGGGACCTGGTGTTCCCCCTGTCGTGGATCACGCAGGGCCGCATGGCAGAGGTTGCAATGGTGGTCGACGAGAACCTCAGCGGCACACGGGTGGTGAAGTCGTTCGCCGCCGAGGCCGACCAGATAGCCCTGCTGTCACGGGCGGCCCAGCGCCTGCGCTGGTCGGCCACCGCCCTGGTCGACGCCCGGGCCCGCTTCAACCCCCTGATCGAGGCCCTCCCCCGCCTGGGAATGGCGTCGATCCTGCTCTACGGCGGCTGGCTGGCGATCGAGGACCGCATCGGCGTCGGCGCCCTGCTGGCGTTTTCCAGTTACGTGATCATGATCGCCGTCCCGTTCCGGATGCTGGGCTTCATACTCCTGCAGACGCAGAGGGCGGCCGCCTCGTCACAGCGCATCTTCGAGATCCTCGACGAGGTACCGGCCGTCGCCGACCGGCCCGGCGCCCGGCACCTGGTGGACCCGACCGGGCGGGTCGAGTTCCGCGACGTGCGCTTCGCCTACCCGGGCGCCGACCCCGACGCCCCGCCGGTGCTCGATGGCTTCGACCTGGTGGTGGAGCCCGGCGAGACCGTCGCCCTCGTCGGCCGCACCGGCTGCGGCAAGACCACCGTCGCCCGCCTGCTGTGCCGCTTCTACGACGTGGACGCCGGCGGCGTGCTGATCGACGGGAACGACGTGCGCGACCTCACGCTGGCCAGCCTGCGCCACCACGTCAACCAGGTCACCGACGAGCCGTTCCTGTTCTCCGAGTCGATCCGGGACAACATCGCCTTCGGCCGGCCCGACGCCCCGTTGGACGAAGTCGTGCGGGCGTCCACTGCCGCCCAGTCGCACGGGTTCGTCGGCGAACTGGCCGACGGCTACGACGAGGTGGTCGGCGAACGCGGCTACACGCTCTCGGGCGGCCAGCGCCAACGGATCGCCCTGGCGCGCTCACTGTTGGCCAACCCTCGCATCCTCGTGCTGGACGACGCCACAAGCGCCGTCGACGTGCAGGTCGAGGAGAACATCCACAGTGCACTGCGCGGCCTGCTGGCCGACCGGACCACGATCGTGATCGCACACCGGCTGTCGACCATCGCCCTCGCCGACCGGGTGGTGCTGCTGGAGGGTGGACGGGTCGTCGCCTCGGGCAACCACACCGAACTGCTGGCATCGGAGCCCCGCTACGCGGCGATCCTGGCGTCGGCCGATGGACACGACGACTCGAGCGAACAGGCGCTCCTCTGATGGGCTTCGGACACCCGGGAGGCCGCTTCACGATCGGTCCCACGTCGATGCAGGCCAACGCCGACGCCGGCCTGCCGTTCGCAGACGTGCCCGGCGACCTCGCCGGCCGGGTCGAGGCGGTGCTCGAGCACGAACCGGAGCACCCTGATCCGATCGTCGACTTCTCGCACAGCCGTTGGGACCGGAGGCCGTTCGGACTGCGCACCTTCCTGCAGCCACACGCCGGTGGACTGGCCCTCGCCGTGCTGCTGGTCGTCGTCGAGACGGCACTTCTGCACCTCGGACCGCTGTTGGTGCAGATCGGCATCGACCGGGGCGTGCTCGCAAAGGACACCCGCGTCCTCGTGACCGTAGCCCTCGTGTTCGTCGGGTCGGTCGTGCTGGCCGCACTGGCCACGGCCATGCGCACCGCCTTCACCGGCCGCATCGGCGAACGCCTCGTCTACGAGCTGCGGGTCCGCGTGTTCAGCCACTTCCAACGCCAGTCACTGGGCTTTTTCACGTCCGAGCGCTCCGGGGTGCTTATGACCCGGATGACCTCCGACATCGAGGCACTGACCGTTCTGTTCCAGGAGGGCCTGATCCAGTTCGTGGTGCAGGGCATGACCCTTGCCGTGGTCACCGCCTACCTGCTCGTGCTCAACCCCACCCTGGCGCTGGTCTGCTTCGCCGTCGTGGTCCCGGTGAACGTGGTCCTCACGCTCTGGTTCCGAAGGGTGTCGGCGGTCGGATACCTGCGGGTGCGGGACTGCATCGCCGACGTGCTCGCCGACCTGTCCGAGAGCCTCGACGGGATCCGGCTCATCACCGCCTTCAACCGACGCCGCCACAACACCGTCCGACACCACAACATCGTCGGCGCCCACCTGGACGCCAACCTCGCCACCAGCCGGGCACAGGCGCTCTACGGACCGGGCACCGAGGCGTTCGGGATCATCTCGCAGGCCGTGATTCTGCTGGTCGGCGGCCGCATGGTGCTGCGCAACGAGCTCAGCCTCGGCGAGATGATCGCCTTCCTGTTGTTCCTGACCTCATTCTTCGCACCGATCCAGACCCTTGTGCAGTTGTTCAACCAGTACCAGCAGGGCAGCGCCGCCATCACGAAACTGCGGGGCGTGCTCGGCACCGAGCCCACGGTCCCCGAACTTCCCGGCGCCCGCGACCTGCCGCCCGTCGAGGGGCATCTCGTGCTCGACTCGGTCACGTTCGGCTACGACCCCGACCACCTCGTGCTGCGGGAGGTCGACCTCGAGGTGGCGCCCGGCGAGGTGCTCGCAGTGGTCGGGCCCACCGGTGCCGGCAAGTCCACCGTAGCCAAGCTGGTGACCCGCTTCTACGACCCCGACTTCGGCCACGTCCGCCTCGACGGCCACGACCTGCGCGATGTCACGCTCGAGTCGCTGCGCTCCCAGGTGGGTGTGGTTCCCCAGGAGCCGTTCCTGTTCAATGGCTCGATACGCCAGAACGTGGCGTTCGCCCGTCCGGACGCCGCCGAGGACGAGGTACGTGCCGCCTGCACCGCAGTCGGACTCGACCGGCTGCTCGACCGCCTCCCCGCCGGAATCGACTCGCCGGTCCACGAACGCGGCGCCTCGCTGTCGGCCGGCGAGCGGCAACTCCTGGCCCTGGCCCGGGTGTTCCTGGCGAAACCCCGCATGCTGGTGCTCGACGAGGCCACGTCGAACCTCGACCTGCTCTCCGAGGCGGTCATAGAGCGGGCGCTCGACACCGTGCTCGAGGGTCGCACGGCGGTGATCATCGCCCACCGCCTGGCCACGGTGCTGCGCGCCGACCGAATCGTCGTCGTGGACGGCGGCAGGATCGCCGAGATCGGATCCCATGCGGAACTCGTGGCGCTGGGCGGGCAGTATGCGGCGATGCACGAGACCTGGGTGGCGCAGACAACGGGCACCATGGCCGGAGACCCACCATGACCCCGCTCGAGACCGCCATCGGCATAATCGCCTACCTGGTGGGCTGCTCCGTCCAGGGGGCTATCGGATTCGGAGCCAACCTGCTCGCCGTGCCGATCCTGGCACTGGTCAACCCGGCCTTCGTACCGGGCCCGGTGCTGTTGATAAACCCGATCCTCAACGCGATACTGACCTGGCGCGAGCGGGGCCATGTCGACGGCGAGGCCCTCGGCTGGTCGCTGACCGGCCGCCTGCCGGGCATCGTCATCGGCGTCGTGGCCCTCAACCTGGTCTCCGAGGACCACCTGGGCGTACTGTTCGGCGTTCTCCTGCTCGGTGCGGTGGCACTCAAGGTGTGTGGGCTGCACCCCCGGCGCAACCGGGGCACGCTGTTCGCCGCCGGTACGACCAGCGGCTTCATGGGGACCACGGTCGGAGTGGGCGGCCCGCCCGTGGCCATGGTGCTGAGCGACCTGCCGGGACCGGCCTTCCGGGCGACACTCTCCCCCTACTTCCTCATAGGCACCTCCCTGTCGGTGGCGGCCCTGGCGATCGGCGGCCAGTTCGGCCTCGACGACCTGGTCATTGCAGCCTGGCTGATGCCGGGCGTCATCGCCGGTGCGTTCCTTTCCGGGCCGCTGCGACCCCGACTCGACAACGGCCGCACCGCAACTGCTGTCTACGTCCTGTCCACGGTCGCCGCCGTCGCCCTCCTCGTCCGCTCGCTGAGCTGAGCGGACTCTCGTAGGGTTTTGGCCGTGAACGAACCCGTGCTGCACCTGGAAGACGTGTCCGTCCGGCGGGACGACACCGTGCTGCTCAACCGGATCGACTGGCGGGTCGAACCCGGCCAGGACTGGGTGGTGCTGGGCCCCAACGGCTCCGGGAAGAGCACGCTGCTTCGACTGGCGGCCCTGCACCTGCACCCCTCGTCGGGTGCAGTACACGTCCTGGGCGAGACGCTCGGCCGCGCCGACACCCGACTCCTGCGCCGGCGAATCGGGTACGCAGCTTCGGCCCTGGCCGACTCGTTTCGACCCGGCATCGACGCCGCCGACGTGGTCATGACGGCCCGCTTCGGAGCCCTCGAACCATGGTGGCACGACTACGACGACGCCGACTGTGAGAGAGCCCGGGGGCTGCTCAAGCGGGTGGGGTGCGGCGACCGGACCGACCATGCCTTCGGAACGCTCTCTTCGGGCGAGCGCCAGCGGGTGCTGTTGGCACGCACGCTCATGGCCGACCCGGAGATCCTGCTGCTCGACGAGCCGACGGCCGCCCTCGACCTCGGAGGCCGCGAGGACCTGGTCGCCACCCTTGCCGGACTGACCGCCGATCCCGACACCCCGCCCATGGTGCTGGTCACCCACTACGTCGAGGAGATCCCACCGGGCTTCACCCACTGCCTGATGCTGGCCGAAGGACGAGTCGCCGCCGCCGGGCCGCTCGACCAGGTACTCACGGACGAGGCCCTGTCGGACTGCTACGGACTCGACCTACGGCTCAGCAGCGAGGCCGGCCGTTGGACGGTCCGCCCGGTACCGGGATCGTGAGCGTCCGACACGCCCTCGTGGTCGTCGGCGGAAACCCGCCCGACGGCATCGCCGACCTGCCCGCAGCCGATCTGGTCATCGCCGCAGACCAGGGGGCCGAGCACGCCATGGCCCTGGGGTTGGTCGTCGATGTGGTCGTCGGCGACCTCGATTCGATCTATCCCGACACCCTGGCCGGTCTGGAGGCTGCCGGCACGCTCATCGAGAGCCACCCGACCGACAAGGACGAAACCGACCTGGAACTGGCGCTCGCCACGGCACTCGACGCCGGAGCCACCTCGGCCACCATCGTCGGCTCGGCCTCGGGGCGACTCGACCATGCGCTCGGGATCCTGCTGGTCGGCGCCGGCGACCGCTGGTCCGGACTGCGCATCGACCTGCGGATCGACGCCGCCAGGGCCTGGATCGTCCGCGACCACCTCCAGATCGACGGTCGGCCGGGAGATGTGGTCAGCCTCCTCGCCGTCGGTGGATCGGCCACCGGCGTGACGAGCACCGGCCTGCGCTGGCGCCTGGCCGCGGCCACGATGTCGCCCGGCGTCGCCGTAGGCCTCTCGAACCTGATGACCGAGACAACCGCCACCATCACCCTGACCGGCGGCACCCTCCTCGTCGTCCAACCGGGCCGGGAGGACGCCTGATGGCGCTGGTCACGGATGCACCCGTCCTCCTCGATCCCACGGTCGACCAGTACGGGTCCCTCATCTCGTGGGTGGGCGAGCACCCGGCAGCGCGGCTGCTCGACCTCGGCGCCGGTAGCGGCGTCGACAGCCCGTACGGGCTCCGACTCCGAACCGTGGCCGACACGATCACCGGCGTGGATCCCGAGGAGGCCGTCCTCACCAACCCGCACCTCGACCACGCTGTACAGGCCACCGCCGAGGAGTTCGTCGCCGACGACAGGCTTGAGCCGTTCGACGCCGCCACCGCCTGCTATGTCATCGAACACCTCAGGGAGCCACTCGCCTTTCTGAACGCCGCTCGTAGTGCCGTCCGACCCGGGGGCAGCCTCTTCCTGCTCACCCCCAACCGTCGCCACTACTTCGGATTCAGTGCGGCGCTCGCTGCACGCCTGCACATCCAGCGACCCCTGCTGCGGCTCCTCCGGTCCGACGACGACTACCACCATGCAGTGGCCTACCGGGCCAACACGCTGCGCAGGCTGGGCAGGCTGGCCGAGACCGCCGGGTTCGAACGCATGGAGGCCCGCATGATCGAGGTGCCGAACATCTTCTTCCCGTACTTCGCTCCCAGCCTGCGGTTCCTGCCGACCACCTACAGCCGGCTCGTCCACCGCCGGGGGTGGACCCGCCTGGCCGGCACGATCCTGGTCCGGCTCTCATGAACCAGCCCTCCTGAACGGAACGAACCGATGAACCCCGCCCCCCTCACACACCTCTCGCCGACCGACGGGCCGGACGCAGTCGCGAGTGCCCTGTTGGAGCACGGAGCCGTGATCGTCGACGGCCTTGCCGACCCGGCCCTGTTGGACCGCTTCGAGTCCGAGATCGTCCCCTTCGTCGAGACCACTGCACCCGGACCCGATGACTTCACAGGACACTCCACCCGACGCACAGGGGCCCTCGTCACCCGCTCGACCGCAGCACGCGAGATGCTCATGCACCCCCTGGTGCTCGGAACATGCGACCGGCATCTCGCCCACGCCGCCGGCTACCAGGTCCACCTCACACAGGTGATCTCGATCGGTCCCGGCCAACCGGTGCAACCGATCCACCGCGACCAGTGGGCGTTCGACTTCTTCCCCTTCCCCGCCGGATACGAGGTACAGCTCAACACCATCTGGGCGCTGACCGACTTCACCGAGGAAAACGGCGCCACCCGGGTGGTCCCGGGTAGCAACCACGCAGAGGACCGCCTGCAGTTCACCCAGGACGACACCGTCGCAGCTGAGATGATCCGCGGCTCGGTGCTCTTCTACACCGGGAGCGTCTACCACGGAGGTGGTGCGAACCGCAGCGCCAAGGTCCGCTCCGGAGTGAACCTCACGTACAACCTGTCGTGGCTGCGTCAGGAGGAGAACCAGTACCTGGCCGTTCCTCCCGAGATCGCCTGCGGGCTCGACGACGACCTGCTGCGCCTGCTGGGCTGGAGCAGGGGCGCCTACGCCCTCGGCTACGTCGGCGACCTCCAGGACCCGCTGGCGGTGCTGCGGGGAGGCGCCGGGACTTCAGGGTTCGGGAACCGGGATGCCCTCGACGCGGCCCAGCGACGGGTCACCTGACCGGATCGACGCGCCAACACGAATCTGCAGGCGGCAGGCCGGTTCCTGCTGCCCGGACAGGCAGGAGCGTGGACCGTACTGGACTTGAACCAGTGACCTCCCGCGTGTGAGGCGGGCGCTCTAGCCAACTGAGCTAACGGTCCGTCGGGCGAGGAGGGTACCCCCGGAGCGGCCGCCAGTTGCACGGTACCTACACCTCGAGGATCGTGACCTGCCCTGTCTCACCGTTCACCTCGACCAGCGCCCCGTCGGGTATCCGCCTGGTTGCGTCGGTGGCCGACACCACACACGGGACCCCCAACTCACGGCTGACGATGATGGCGTGGCTGAGCGGGGCACCCACGTCGACGACGATCCCGGATGCCGGCACGAACAGCGGCGTCCACGACGGGTCGGTCAGCGGCGCCACGAGGACGTCGCCCGGGTCGAAGTCCGTAGGGTCGTGGCTGTCGAGCACCACCCGGGCCCGGCCCTGCGCCACGCCCGGGCATCCGGGCATCCCCTGGATCGACTCGCCGACGCCCAGCAGTTCGAACTCGACCGCGTCGCGTCGAGGCCAGGCGGACAGGGGCGGTGCCTCGCCGAACACGACGAACGGCTCCTGCAGTTGGCTCGCCTCGTCGAACACGGCCTTCCGTTCTTCGATCACCTCACGCCAGCCGGTGGGGTCAGCCAGCAACCGATGACCCTCGGCGAACGTGACCATGCCGTAGCTGGTCTTCTCGGGGAACACGCCCCGTTCGACCATGCGCCTACCGAACTCCAGGTAGGCCATGCGGACCTCGTGGATCAACTTGATGCAGTTGGTCTTGGTGCGTTCCCGTCCGGGCATGAACACCCCGGCTGAACCCAGCGCTGCGCCGAACTGACCCTGAGCCTCGGGATCAGCAGCCAGCATCTCGAACATCTCGGCGCCGATGCGCTCCCGTTCGGTAGCCATCCGGGACTGGTTGCCGGTTGGGGCTGCGCTCTCCGGCGAGAGACGCATCCGGTCGATCGCAGCAAGTGCGAGGTCCGGCTCGGTCTCCCATGTGGGACAACGGGTCTCCCACTCGTTTGGCCCGCGGCAGCCATAGGCGTATAGAAACTCGTCGAAGGCCGTGTTGAAGGCAGCAACATCGTCGCCGACGAGCGCCCGTAGGCGCCCGTTGAGGTTGTCGAGCCCGGCTTCGAATTCCCGGGTCAGGGTTGCGCTGGCCGCAGCCTTCCGTCCGAGTTCCCACATGGCCATCGACGGTGCCGCCGATTCGACATCTCCCAGGCCGGCGAGCAGCTTGAGCGCATCCTGGGGGCGGCCGAGCGCCGTGCTGACCTCGGTGATGATTCCCGCCGGCAGGGTGGCCAACAGGGTGACGAACAGGTGCTGGCTGAACAGGTGGCGGAAGCTTTCGTCGAGGACCCTTTCGGCCCACCCCAGCAGCTCTCCGTCGGCCATGGCGCCAAACTCCGGCCGGCTGGCACGCAACGCATCGACTTTCTCCTCGTCGGCGAGCACATCGGGAAGGCCGTCGGTGGTCAGCGCCCAACCGAAGGTGGCGCCTATCCGGGCCTCGGCCTCAGGGCTGGCGTCGTCAGGATGTGGCTCGTAGTCGGGTATGCCGGGCTGGACCCCGAAAAACTGGGCATCGATGTCAGCGGCTGACAGGCCGGGTGCCCGTTCGCCGAAGACTCGCATGATCGACGCGTTCAGGTAGGCGTAGCCGCCGAATACGCCAAGGATCACCGGGCGGTCCGGATCGAACTCGTCCTCGGAGAACGCCCCGAGGCGCACGTATGCATCCCGCCAGCCCAGTTCGGCCATGCGGATCCCGTCGGCGTTGAGGAAGGCGAAGTCGAACGAACTCATGGCTACCGGGTCGGGGAACACCTCACCGACGTTGGCCCGCGTCCAGAGCGGAAAGCGCTCGGAGGTCTCGGTCCCCAGGAAGTACTGCTCGGCCATCGGTCATCCCCCGTTCTGCCGGGCTTCTCTGCCCGGATTCTGCTGCCGGGCGTCAAGCGTCGGCAGGCCATGGAGTGTGCCACAGTGAGAAGGCACGTCCCCAGCGGGAGGGACAACCCGCCGGCAGTGCGGCGGGTGGGCGAAGCGTGTGCGAACAGTCACGCCACAACGGCACCCCGTCACCGTCTCCCTCCGACCAGATGGCAATATCGTTCGAAATGTCGTTCACGTTGGACGCCGAACCCCGACCGAGGCCAATGACGAACTCGCAGGAAACACCGGTCCTGACCCTCAAGGAAGTCATCGACGTCGTGCCGGCATCCTGCCGGCGGCGGTCCACCCCTAGAGGTCTCTCCCTCGTCGGCCGCGACCTGCTCCTGTACGCACTCGTGCTCACGGGTCTGGTCCTGAGCCCGGCCTGGTGGGTGACCCTGGCGCTGCTTCCCCTGGCAGGACTGATCGTGGCGGCCCTGTTCGTGCTGGGCCACGACGCCGCCCACGGGGTCCTGACCGACAGCAACCGCCTCAACTCGATAATCGGACACCTCCTGCTGGTGCCCTCCTTCCACATCTACGAGGCGTGGGTGCTCGGACACAACCGCATCCACCACGGCCACACGGTCCGGCAGGGAATGGACTTCGTGTGGCATCCGGTCACCGTCGAGCAGTACCGGGGCATGGGTCGGCTTGCACGGCTGCGCCACCGCGTCGAGTGGTCGGCCCTCGGTCCGCTCCCCTACTACCTGCGCGAGGTCTGGTGGAACAAGATGATCCGCTACCGGGAACCGCCAGCCAAGTGGGTAGCCGCCATCCGACGCGACCGCATCATGCTCTACCTGGCACTACTGGCTGCGACCACCGGTGCCGGATTCCTTGGCGGCCTGGGCTCGGGCGACGTCCCGGGGGCAGCCTGGATGATCACCAAGCTGCTGGTGATCCCGTTCCTGCTGTTCACGTTCCTCATCGGCTGGACGGTCTACGTGCACCACATCTCACCGGACATCCGCTGGTACACCCGGCGCGGCTGGACCAAGGTGAAGGGACAACTCGACGGCACCACCATCCTGCGGATCCCCCGGGTGATGGACGTCTTCTTCCACTGGATCTTCCTCCACACCCCCCACCATGTCGACATGCGCATCCCCTGCTACCACCTGTCCGAGGCAGCCGGGGCCATCAGGGATGCCTTCCCCGACCGCACGATCGACCGCAAGTTGCGCATCCGCGAGTTCGTCGAGGGCACCCGGACCTGCAAGCTCTACGACTTCGAGGAGGGCACATGGCTCTCCTACCGGGCTGCCCGCTCCTGATCCGGCTCCCCGAGTAGGCGCCGTCAGCCGCCGTAGTTCATTCCGGTGTCGCGGAGCAGCAGTGGCACCATCGAGTCGTCGCGAACCCCGGCCTCGACCACCTCTGCCACGAAGACCGTGTGGTCGCCGCGCCTCACGGTGTCGGTCACCCGGGCCTCGAACCAGTAGGCACACTCCACCAGAAGGGGTGAGCCGGTGGCCGGACCGGGTTCGAACCGGTGGCCGTTGATCAGGTCTCCCTCCACGGAGGTGGACCGGAAGAAGGCCTTGCCGATGTCCAACTGGTCAGCCCCCAGGACGTTCACGGCGAAACCTCCGGTCGATTCGATGATCGACGCTGACCCGCTGTCGGCCTTGACGCCTGCAACTACGAGGGGCGGGTCGAATGAGGCCTGTGTGAGCCAGTTCGCGCCACCCGCGCCGTAGTTCTCGCCATCGGTGGCGGTAAGGACGTACAACCCGTAGTTGATCGCACGCAGGGCGGTCTTCCTGGCTTCCGGATCCACCTGCTTCTCCTCCCGTCTGCCTCGTTTCGGGGTCCGACCATACATGCACTCCTGCCAGGACCTGCCATTTCGGGACCTAATGCCCTACCCGGTTGCCATGAATCCGATGCCTACTGGTCCAAACGTCGATAACGACCGTTATCCAGAAGGGGATGCGGGCGAACGAGGAGCAGCACAATGGCACTTGCCACTGACGAGACCACCCGGAACCTCCCGGAGATGACCCCGATGGGACAACCCCTCGACTGGGCATGGTTGCGGGGAGCGAAGTCCGAGTGGGGCATGCGGCCCGTACCGGGCCCCCGGGGCCTGACCATGATGGACATCGCCATCGGCGCCTACGGCGAGGTGCTCGACGATCCACCGTTCCGCTCGATGGCGCCCCGCGGAGCCGATATCGACGAGGACACCCCCGACATGGGCTACATCCTCAACCACAAGTCCCAGGTCTGGGCCGACAACGTGGTCGAGCTCTACGAGGAGGCGGTCGCCAGGCAGTGGTCCGCCACAAGGGACATCCCATGGAACGAACTGCAGGAACTCCCCGCCGACATCGAACACGCCATGTGTCAGCTCTGCACGGTGCTCACCGAGATCGAGATGATCGCCACCGACCTGCCGGCCAAGTGGATGTGGCGCATGAACCACCACTTCCTCGAGGCAAAGATGTTCCTGGCAACCCAGATCATGGACGAGGCCCGCCACAGCGACGTGTTCCGGAAGCGGGCACTCGCCAACGGCGGCGGCCTGCTGATGTCCCGTGCCGGCTCCGAGAGCCTGCTGCGCAGCATCCTCGAGGCCAAGACCTACACCCAGGCTTCCGCCCTGCTTCACCTCCTGGGCGAGGGCTTCATCCTGGACGTGTTCCGCCAGGGCGAGCTGATCGCCCCGACACATGTCGAGAAGAAGATCTTCAGGCTCTCGATGCAGGACGAGGCCCGCCACGTCGCCTACGGCACGATGCACATCCGCCAGGCCATCGCCGGCGATCCCGACGTGGCCGATGAGATCCACGAGGCCCTCGACCACGGTGAGAAGGTATTCCTGGAGTTCGGCACCCAACCCGACCTCTCCTCGGCCTTGGCCGTACTCCTGGCCGGCGGCACCGAACACGTCGAGGACAGGGGCTTCCCAATGCAGTCGATGCTGGCCACCAAGATCTTCACCTCGTACCTGGCCCGGTGCGAGAGGGCAGGGCTGAACAGGATCGACAGGACCCAGTTGCCGCTGGAGGCCCTCGGCATCGACCTGAACCAGTTCGACAAGAGCGGCGTCTGACCGGGAGGAACCGACAATGGCGAACAGCGCGACCATGTGCAACGTAGACGACCTGGCCTTCTACCAGGACCTGGCCGACCTCATGAACGCACACCCAGAGACATACGAGGGCCTCGGCGAGGTGGACCTCACACTCGGGGTGGTCCTGACCGGCACAGGAGGTGACGACCTCCGGATCCGACTCCGTTTCGAGGACCTGGGCTGTACCGGGGTAGCGCTCCTCGGTGACGGCGAGGAGGCCGACTGCGACTGCTGGCTCGCAGGTGACATCGGCGCATGGTCGGAGATGTTCGACGACATAGTCGCCAACGGTCGGGCCACCGGAAGATGCACGGTCAACAGCCTCACCCTCGTCGGCGACCGCATCCGGGCACGGGGCGACGACCCGATGGGCGTCGACCGCTTCTTCCGCTTCAACCAGACCATCCAGCAGTTCCTCGACGGCGCCGCCCAGTTGGCTCCGGCCGCAGCCTGAGGCAAGCAACCGAGACGACCTACCGGGACCACCGACCGAAAGGACCGATGATGGAAGCCATGCCCTGTCCCCACTGTGGTGAGCCACTCGACCGAGTGCTCGACCTCCCCTACGGCTACTGGGAGTGGGACGGTGAGCGCTACGCCCTAAAGACCACGGCCGACACCGTCAACGTCGCTCCCTGGACCTGCAACGGCTGTCTGGGTTCGCTCCGACCCTTCCACCCCCAGGACGTCACGGCAGGCTCGCTGACCGGATCGTGAGGCGCGTTTCGTGAGGCGCATCTTGTGAGCCATCTGGTCCTGGAAGAGGAGTGCATCGGCTGCGGAGCCTGCGAGTTCGCCTGCCCGAGGGACGCCCTCAGGAAGACCGACACCTTCCTCGGACTGTTCATAATCAACCCCCTCACCTGCGACGACTGTGGTGACTGCGTCGGCAAGTGCCCCGTCTGGGCGATCCTTCCCGACCCCGACTGGCCGGTCTGCTACGGCACCGGCTGCCCGCTCAGCTCGAAACGGCTGGCTTCGATCGACTGCAACGTGTGGCAGGACCGGTGCCGCACCTGCGGATCACCGCTGTGGCGTGAACGGACCACCGGCGACGAGTGGTCATGCCCCGGGTGCGGCATGAAGATGAGGGTCAGGTGCCCCCGCAGCCACCGCGTGGACGAGGTCGCCGAGCTGTACCCGGACCTGACGGAATGGTTCCTCGAGACGGCCCCCGACCCTCATGATGCGAACGGAACCGCCCCGGACCACGACACCGTCGCTGCAATCACCTGACGGCAGACCTCGACAACAGGGACCTTGGTCCCTGTCCACGCCGGCGCTGCGTCCCTACCTTCAGTCTCAGCAGCGGGGCACACGGCCCTGTCTGGACACGACCCAGGGGACCCAGCGTGGAGAGAGCGCGTGGATAGGCGCCTAGTGGACTGGATCTGGTTCGGCACCCTGTGGGTACTGCTGACCGCCGTAGGCGAGTTCCTGGTCCTGGGCCTCGACCTGCTCCCGGCCCGATGGTCAGCCGAAGCAGACGTCGTCGACGACGCCTACATCCTGCTGATGGCCCTCGCCGTACCGATCTTCGCCGGGGTGGCCGCGGCCCTGTTCGTGAGCCTGGTTCGCTTCCGCGTCCAGGTCGACGGCATACCGACCGAGGACGGCCCCCCCGTCCACACCAACCGCAGGGTGGTACGGCTCTGGCTGGCCTCCACCCTCATGCTGGCGCTCATGGTCACGGTCAACCCGGGCTTCATCGGGCTCGCCGAACTGCGGGGGGAACCCAGCGCCGACCTGGTCGTGGAGGTGCAGGCCCAGCGCTGGTCCTGGAAGGTCACCTACCCGGACGGCGCCGAGACCTGGAACCAGCTGTACCTGCCGGCCGACCAGCGTGTCCGGTTCGACATCACCTCGCTCGACATCCTCCACTCCTTCTGGATCCCTGCCTTCCGGGTCAAGCTCGACGCCGTCCCGGGCCGCACAACCAGCCTCTACGTCACCCCGGAGGGAATCGGATCCTTCGACGACGACTTCAACCTGCGGGTGCAGTGCGCCGAGATCTGCGGACTCGGCCATTCGAACATGGCCATGCCGGTCACGGTCCTGGAAGCAGACGAGTTCGATGCCTGGTTGAACGACCTCGCAGAAGGAGCCTGACCAGCAATGCGACAACTCCTCCGGGCCGTCATCTTCGGAATTGTCGGCTATCTGACCGGTGCCATGCTCACATGGCTGGTTCGCGGCGGATCTCTGGGCGACGAGGTGTGCGTGGTGTTCGGCTACGTGGTCGGCCTTGTCGGCTGGCTGTTCGGCATCGGGATGGGCGACACATGGGTGCGCGAATGGTTCGGGCGACCCGCCCGGGAGCAGGAGGAGATCGGCTGGAAGAGGTACCTGGGCTTCTCGACCGACCACAAGGTCATCGGCATCCAGTACATGGCGACGTTCCTGGTGGTGCTGCTGCTCGGTGGCGTCGCCGCCATGGTGATGCGCATCGAGTTGGCCCAGGCCGGCGAGGGCATCCTCTCCGCCGATCGCTACAACCAGGTCATGAGCATGCACGGCATCCTCATGATCGCCGTCGCCGTGGCAGCCATACTCGGTTCGTTCGGCAACTACCTCGTACCGATCATGATCGGCGCCGACGACATGGCGTTCCCCCGCCTCAACGCCGTGACCTTCTGGCTGATCCCACCCGTTGCGATCGGGTTGCTGGCCGCTCCGACGCTGGGCAGCTTCGACACCGGCTGGACCGCCTACCCGCCGCTGAGCGTGATCAACAACAGCGGCCAGATCCTGTTCGTCCTGGCGGTGACGACCTTCGGCCTCTCGTCGATCCTCGGCGGCCTCAACGTGGTCACCACCATCGTGACCATGCGGGCTCCCGGCATGACATGGGGACGCCTTCCAATCTTCGTGTGGGCTGCATTCTCAGCCTCGGTCCTGAGCCTCCTCGTCACCCAGTTCTTCGCCGCCTCCCTGATCCTGATCGCCATGGACCGGGTGGCGGGCACCGTGTTCTTTGACGGCGGGGCCGGCGGCGACCCGCTCCTCTACCAGCACCTGTTCTGGTTCTATTCGCATCCGGCGGTGTACGTGATGGTGCTGCCCGGGTTCGGGGTGGTGCTGGAGGTCATCACCCACATGGCCCGCAAGCCGCTGTTCGCCTACAGGGCGGCCGTGGTCTCGCTGCTGACCATCGCCGGGATGAGCGTCATCGTCTGGGCCCACCACATGTTCACCAGCGGAATGGCCGGCTACCTGCACGGACCCTTCATGTTCGCCACCGAGATGATCTCGGTTCCGACCGGGGTGATCTTCCTCTCAGCGGTGGCAACCCTCTGGCAGGGCAGGCTCTGGGTCAAGACCCCGCTGCTGTTCGCGATGATCTGGGTCTTCCAGTTCCTAATGGGCGGCGTGACCGGCATCTTCCTTGCCGATGTCGCAACCGACGTACAGCTCCACGACACCTACTTCGTGGTCGCCCACTTCCACTACACGATCATGGGCGGGATGCTCTTCGCCTTCCTGGCCGGCATCTTCTTCTGGTTCCCGAAGATCACGGGGCGGATGATCAACGACCGGCTCGGGATCGTGTTCGCCCTGTGGCTCACCGTGTCATTCCAACTCACGTTCCTACCCCAGTTCTGGCTGGGCACCAACGGCATGAACCGGCGTATCGCCGACTACCCGGAGCAGCTCGAAGGGGCGAACATGTTCTCGTCGATGTCGGCATTCCTGCTGGGGGGCAGCTTCCTGCTGCTCGTGTACATCCTGATCTCGGGTGCCCGCCGTGGGCCTGTGGCCGGCGACAACCCCTGGAACGCCAGCACCCTCGAATGGCAGGTCTCCTCTCCCCCGCCCGGGCACAACTTCCCCGGCCAGCCGCGGATCCTGGAACACCCGTACCGGTACGGAACGGCCGGTTCACGACATGCCGAGATGGTCGGCGTGGCTTCAACCCACGAAGAGACAGTTCCTGGCACCGGAGTTCGGGAGGGAGGCGACAATGGCTGACCAGGCGCACAGCACGTTCGACATGGCGGGGCTGATCCGCCGGGGCTGGTTCACCGCTGCGGGGCTCGCCGTCCTCACCCTCCTCGAGTACGTGGTCGCTGTCACGATCGACGCCCCGACCCTGTGGCTGCTGCCCTTCATCGCAGCCAAGGGCGGACTCATCCTCGAGGTCTTCATGCATGCCAGCGACCTGCGGACTCCCGACGGGGACGGTGCCTGATGGCCATCACCTCCACCTCCGAGGCGGTCCACGAGCGGGCAGAGGCCACATACCGGCCCCGGGCCAACCGACTGGGCCTCTGGCTGTTCCTGGCCTCCGAGACCTTCCTGTTCTCGGCATTCATCTCGTCCCGCTTCGTCGTGTCGGGAACAGACCAGCCGGAGCACCTGAACCAGGGCCTCGCCCTCCTGCTGACCCTGCTGCTCCTGCTCTCGAGCATCAGCGCCTACCGGGCCGAGACAGCCATCGCCCACGACGACCGGCGGCTGTTCCAGCGCGAAATGTTCACAACCATCATGTTGGGCCTGCTGTTCCTGGTCGGCGTCGGGATCGAGTTCAACGAGGCGCTGACCGACTTCCCGGCCGGCACCATCTACGGCAGCGTCTTTTTCATGCTGATCGGCCTCCACGCCTTCCACGTGCTCACCGGAATCCTGGCCCTCGCCGTGGTCGCCAACCTCGGACGGCTGGGCCACTACGGATCTGATGACCACTGGCCGGTCGAGGGCGTTGTCAAGTACTGGCACTTCGTGGACCTCATGTGGGTTGCGATCTACCCGACCCTGTACCTCTTCGGCGGCTCATGATCGGGCGTCGGGCCGCTACTGCCTCCACGCCCCGACCCATGGTGGAAATCCGATGAGCAGGTCGCTCAGGCAGGACACCCTCCTGGCAGTCGGCGGCGCCACCGCCGTGACGTTCCTTGTCTGCCTGATCGCCCTGTGGACCTTCGCCGGACCGGGCCGTTCCCCCAGCCGACGCGAAATCGTGATACCGGCAGGCACCGCCGACCTGATCGCCGACGGAGGAAACCCGCTCGGCCTGCCGGCCAGTTGGAGCTTTCGCAGTGGCGACGTGCTCGTACTGGACAACCGCGACCGTGCCGACCACTTCATCGGTGCCTGGTTCGCTCCCTACGACAGGGTCACCGAGGTCACGTTGGAGGCCTCCGCGACGGTGCTGTGCAGCCTCCACCCCGACGGGGTCATCTCGATCGACGTCACACCGAGGCGCACCGACTGGGCGCTGGCGGTGCCTCCGACCCTCATGATCGGCCCGGCCTTCGGCCTGGTCCTGCTGATGGCCGGACGCGTCCTGCGGGGCCTGGACGATCCAGGGAACGCATCGGGACCTTTGGCCCTTAGCGAAGCAGGACCGGGCCTCCAGAGTGGGGGCGTCGCCCGGGCCAAGGAGAAATCCGGGCGTGCTTCGAATTCAGGCCCCTCGAAAAGGAACCCGAGTTGAGACACAAGACCCACAAGGCCCTGCCTGCCGCAACGCTGCTGGCGATCATGACGCTCTTCGCCGCTGCCTGCGGTGGAGGCGGTGGCGACAGCGACTCCGACAACGACGATGGTGGATCATCGGCTGACCCGGTCACGTCCCTGAGTGTCGTCGGAAACGAGTTCAGCTTCGAACCGGGCGACTTCACGATCGCTGCAGGCCAGGAGGTGACCGTCACCTACAGGAACGACGGTGCGGTCGACCACTCCTTCACGATCCTCGAGGAGGGGACCGTGATCTCCAAGCTGGAGGACTACAACGAGGACATGGAGATCCCGGACACCCACATCCACCTCGAACCGGGCGAGACCGGATCGGCCACGTTCACCATCTCGAAGCCGGGCCGCTATCAGTTCATCTGCGAGTTGCCCGGACACCTCGAGGCCGGCATGAAGGGCCAGCTGACCGTCTCCTGACCCTCTCCTGAACCGTCTCCTGACAGTCTCCTGAACCTCTCCTGAACCTCTCCTGAACCTCTCCTGAACCTCTCCTGACCCTCTCCTGAACCTCTCCTGACCCTCTCCTGAACGTCTCCTGAACCTCTACCGGGTCAACGGGAGCCCGCAAGCCTCAGCCACCGGCCGGCAGCACGCAGACCTGCTCGGTGCGGGTGGGCAGCACGACGGCGACAGCACCCGTCGGGCATGACGTCCCTGCCACGCCCCTGGCCACGATCTTCGCCTCGGTGCCGGTGCACGGGACGACCGCCATGCTGTCGGCGGCGATGCGCACGCACTGACCGACCTGGAAGTTGGGCGGTCGGTTGCCGTCGCCTGCCATCAGGGCGGTCACGATCAGGATGGCGAACAGGACGCCGACCGTCAGGACCACGGGTCCGAGGCGCAGGGCACATCCTGCAACCGGCGAGACTGCAACTCCCTGAAAGGCGTCGGAGCGGTATTCAGGCTCGGGTGCCGTAGGTGGACGTTGCCGTGGGGCGGGTGACCGGTGCAATCCGTCGTACTCCTCCCGACGGACCGGATCACCCAGTACGTGCCATGCGCCGTTGATGGCCGCCATGCGACGCTCGGCCCGACCGCGCTCGGCGGGGTCGGTGACGAGGTCCGGGTGGTGGAGCCGGGCCAGGGCGCGGTGCGCATTACGGATCTGTTGGGCTGATGCGTTCTGCGACACGCCGAGCGTGCGGTAGTGGTCGGGACCGGTCGGCACCCGGCAACCCTACGAGCGTGGTTACGGTTGCTCCCGGTGAGCGTGATCAAGTGCCCGGGCTGCGGCGAGGAGGACGACCTGTCGGGCGACCGGCAGGGTGATCCGGGTACCGAGACGATCACCGTCACATGCGCTGCCTGCGGGCTGGTCTGGGACAGGGACCTAACGCCTCGCTGCCCCACCTGCGGCTCCGACGACGTCCGGGCGGCTCTGCGGTCGATCGTCGACAAGTCGCGGGGTACGCAACTGTCGATCCAGTCGATGCAGGTCGTGTACCTATGCCGGGTCTGCGATGAGGAACAGTTGGCGGTCTGGAACCAGTCGAACACGCCGTTGTCTCCCACCGAACTGCCATTCGACAGGGACTGATCAGGCTCAGCCGGCACTCAACCGGCCAGGAGCCTTTCGGCTAGCACCTCCAGGCCGGCCACCCGGCTGCCCTTGACCAGCACGGCGTCGTCGGTGCCTAGGTCGAGTGCAGCAGGTGCGGCGTCGACGTCGGCCAGCGGCTCGATGCCGTAGAGGTCGGTGCCGACGGCCACCAGTTCGACGCCGAGGTCGGCGGTCCGCTGTGCGATAGCCCTGTGCTCGTCGGCCGCCCGGTCGCCCAGTTCGGCCATGAGGCCCAGCACAGCCACCCGCCGGCCGGTCACCGGCAGCGCGGCCAGTGCGTCGAGTGCCGCCGCCGTCGAGGCCGGGTTGGCGTTGTAGGCGTCGTTGATGACCCGAAGCCCCGACGGTGCCGAGCCCAGCGCCATGCGCCACGGTGAGGCGCCGCCCTCGGCGAGGCCTGCGGCCACGTCGGCGAGGGGAACGTCGAGTACCAGCCCCACGGCTGCAGCAGCGAGAGCGTTGGGCACCATGTGCGCCCCGTGGACCGACAACCGCACCTCTGCCCGGCCCCACGGCGACTCCAGGCGGAACGAGGCCCGCAGGTTGTCGTCGAGCACGACGCCACGGGCCCTGACCTCGCCGGCTTCGCCGAACGTGAGGACCCGGGACCGGGCACGGGATGCCTGCGCCACGACCTCTGGCACATCGGCGTTCAGTACCGCACAGCCGTCGGGCGGCAGGGCGTCGAACAGCTCTCCCTTGGTCCGTGCCACGGCCCCGACAGAGCCGAACTCGCCGGTGTGGGCGACCGCAACCGTGGTGAGCACCCCGATGTCGGGCCGCGCCACCTCGCACAGGGCGGCGATGTCGCCGACATGGCGGGCCCCGAGTTCGACGATTACCGGGCCGTCAGGGTCGGCCCCGAGGAGAGTGAGCGGCACGCCGATCTCGTTGTTGAACGACCGGTGGCTGGCATGGACCGGACCTCGGCGTGCGAGCACCGCCCGGGCCAGGTCCTTGACCGAGGTCTTGCCGACCGAGCCGGTGATGCCGACCACCGGGCCCGACAGGGAGCCGCGGGCAGCCGCACCGAGGGCGAGGAGGGCGGCACGCGTGTCCGCCACCCGGATCGCCGTACCGGGCCCGGGCCCGTTCTGGGTCAGGTAGCCGGCAGCACCGGCGTCGAGGGCCGCTGCGATGAAATCGTGGCCGTCGCGCTCGGCGACGATCGGCACGAACAGACAGCCGGGCGTGGCCGCACGCGAGTCCTGTGTGGCGCCTTCGAGCCAGCAGTCGTCACCGACCAACTCGCCGCCAACGGCGGTGGCCACCTGCGAGGCCTTGAATCGCATGTGGGGAGTCTCCCAGCCCGGGACCCGCCGGAGGTGCCACCTCGCCCGACCGGCCCGGCCGTACCATCTGCCCATGCCCGGCGCCTCTCCTGAATCACCCCGACGCACGTTCGTCCTCCTGTTCGGAGGCCGCAGCGCCGAGCACGACGTCTCGTGCGTTTCGGCCCGCCATGTGCTTGCCGCTGTCGACGCCGACCGCTACGACATCGTCCCGGTGGGCATCAGCCTTGACGGACGCTGGTCTCTGGCCGAGGCCGCTGCCGCCGCCTACGCCGCCGGCGACCTGCCCGATGCGCTCGACCCGACCGGACCCGCCTGGGATCCGCTCCCCCGCCTCGCCGAGTTGTCCGCAGCCGGGCCCGTGGTCGTGTTCCCGCTGCTGCACGGTCCGCTGGGAGAGGACGGCACCGTGCAGGGCCTGCTCGAGTTGGCGGACGTTCCCTACGTGGGCGCCGGAGTGCTGGGCTCGGCCCTGGCAATGGACAAGCTGGTCGCCAAGGAGGTGCTGGACCGGCACGACCTGCCCCAGGCCCGCTACCGGGGCCTCCATGCCGACGACATCGGCACCACCGGCACCGAGTCGCTCGCCGTCCTCCTCGACTCGCTGCTCACCGACCTGGGCCCGACGGTGTTCGTGAAGCCCGCCAACCTGGGATCCTCGATCGGGGTGTCGAAGGCCACCGACCCCGCCACCCTCGAGGCGGCCCTGGCGACCGCCGCCTCCTACGACGAGTGGATCATCGTCGAGGAGGCGATCTCAGGTCGCGAGATCGAGTTGGCGGTGCTGGGCGACCGGGTGCCGCAGGTATCGGGGCCAGGCGAGATCCGCCCCGGCGCCGATTTCTACGACTACGCCGACAAGTACGAGACCGACGCCGCCGATCTGGTCGACGATCCCGACCTCGACCCGGGGGTAGCCGTCCGCTTCCAGGAACTCGCCGCACGGGCCTTCCTGGCGCTGCGCTGCTCGGGCATGGCGAGGGTCGACTTCTTCCTCGCCGACGACGGCCGGGGTCCGGTGCTCAACGAGGTGAACACGATCCCGGGGTTCACACCGATCTCGATGTACCCCCGCCTCTGGCAGAAGGCGGGCCTGTCGTACCCGGCGCTGGTCGACCGCCTGGTGGATCTGGCGGTCGAGCGCCACACCCGCCGCCGTCGCAACACCCACCGCTGAGGCGCTGCCGTCGGAAGCCGACCTTCCGCTCAGGGTTGCGGGTCGAGGGAGGCGCGCAGGAACCTCAGCAGTTCGCGGCGGCGGGTGGCGACGGTGCGCATCGTCGGCTCGAGGCCGGCGGCGCGCAGCACCTCGATCTCGGTGGCCAGGCCGACCACGGTCGAGTAGGCGCTGATCAGCACCAGTTGGGCATCGGTGCGGCGCATCCGACCGGCGTCCATCTCGCGCTCCATCCATGCCTGCGCCCGGTCCATGAGGGGCCCCATGGCGTTCTTGAGGCGGGGGGCAGCCGGCGAGCCCGGTCGGGACACCTCGCGCAGCAGGCCCATCAGAAGCGGTTGCTCGAGCGCCACGCGAAATACGGAGCGGACCAGGGCTTCCACCCGCTCCCAGTCGGTGGCCTCTCCTGCCAGCACCTCGAGGAGTGCGAGGTTGAGGTCGGCAGCGCTGCGATCGACCACGGCCCCGAGCAGGCCGCGCTTGCTGACGTAGTGGTAGAGGATCGTCTGCTTGCGGATCCCGAGAACGCCGGCCAGGCCGTCGAGCGACGTGCCGTCGTAGCCGATGGTGCCGAAGGACTCCAGGGCGGCATCGAGGATGCGCTCCCGGGTATCTGCGCCCCGGCCCGAGGAGCGACCCGCCCCGCGCACCGTGTCCCGCACGGTGTCGCGCACCGTGTCCCGGAGGGTTGGCGTCTCTGCCATGCCTGCACCGTAGCCCTCTTTACTGACCATATGGTAAGTCCCCTGACCATCTGGTAGAAAGAAGGCCATGATCGCCGAATCGCTGGCCGGACGCCGCATCGCCATCACCGGAAGCACCGGCTTCCTCGGCACCGCACTCGTCGAGCGGCTCCTCCGCAGCGCCCCCGAATGCGAGCTCGTGCTCATCGTGCGACCCGGACGCCGCGGCGCCGAACGGCGGGTCGACCGCGACATCCTCCACAACGACGCCTTCGACCGCCTCCGCTCCGAACTCGGCAGGGAGGCCTTCGAGGAGATGGCCGCCCGCCGCATCACCGCCGTTGCCGGCGACGTCACCGACGACGGCCTCGGCCTTGACGACGAGGGCCGAACCGCCCTCGCCGGCTGCGACCTGTTCATCCACTCTGCGGCGATCGTCAGCTTCGACTCGCCGCTGGACCAGGCCGTCGAAATCAACCTGCTGGGCTCCGTGCGCATCGTCGAGACACTCAGGGGCCTCGACATCACACCCCACCTCGTCGCCGTCTCGACCTGTTATGTGGCCGGCAGCCGCCGGGGCGCCGCACCCGAGGAACCCGTCGACCAGAGCCCGTTCTTCGTCGCCGTCGACTGGCGCACAGAGGTCGACAGCGCCCGGCGCATCCGATCCGAGACCGAGACCGCCAGCCGCACCCCCGAGAAGTTGGCCGAGTTCCGCGTGGCCGCCCACAATGAGCTAGGCGCCGCCGGCACCCCGGCCCTGGCCGCCAAAACCGAGCAGCTCCGGACGCGCTGGGTCGAGGACCGCATGGCCGAGGCCGGACGCTCCCGTGCCTCGTCGCTCGGCTTCCCCGACGCCTACGCCTACACGAAGGCCCTCGGTGAGGTCGCGCTCACCGAATCCGCCGACAACGTGCCTGTCAGCATCGTGCGACCCTCGATCATCGAATCGGCCCTCGCCGAGCCCGTCCCCGGCTGGATCCGCGGCTTCCGCATGGCCGAGCCCGTCATCATCTCGTACGCCCGCGGCCTGCTCAAGGAGTTCCCGGGGGTCCCCGAGGGCACCGTCGACGTCATCCCGGTCGACTTCGTCGTCGCCGCTATCTGCGCCGTCGCCGCCCGTGGCCCCGACCCCGACGCACCCCCGGGCGGCGACATCGTGCAGGTCGCCTCAGGGGCGCAGAACCCGCTGCGCTACGGGAAGCTCGTCGACCTGGTGCGCGAATGGTTCACCGAGCACCCCATCTACGACGAGCACGGCCAGCCCATATCGGTGCCCCAGTGGTCGTTCCCCGGCCGGGGCCGGGTCAAGCAGCAGCTCGAACGGGCCGGCTCCATGCTCGACAGGGTGCACAAGGCCTTCGACATTCTCCCCGTGCGCGGCCGACACGCCATGACCTCCGCCCGCCTCGAGGAGAAGCGCGAGCTCGTCGACCGGGCCATGGGCTACGTCGACCTCTACGGCGCCTACGCCGAATGCGAGGCCGTCTACGGGCTCGACCGGCTGATGGCCCTCTGGAGCCAGATCGAAGACGCAGACCGGGCGGCGTTCTGCTTCGACCCCGGGGTCATCGACTGGAACCGCTACGTCCCCGAGGTGCACCTCCCTTCGGTGGTCAAGGCCGGCCGTGCACCGATGCAACCGCCGAAACGGGGCGGCCAGAGCCGCTCGCAACGACTGCGCTCCCAGATCCTGTCCCCCGACCGGCACCTCGCCGCCTTCGACCTCGAAAACACCCTCATCGCCTCGAACGTCGTGGCCTCGTACTCGTGGCTGGCGAGCCGCCACCTCGACAAGCGCGACCGGGCCCGCTTCGTGCTGCGGACCCTCGCCGAGGCCCCCCGCCTGCTGGCACTCGACCGCCTCGACCGCAGCGACTTCCTCCGCTACTTCTACCGGCGCTACGACGGCGCCCCGGTCGACCAGATCGCCGAGGACGCCCTCGAACACGTCAACGAGCTGCTGCTCGCCAGGTCGTTCCCCGCCGCCATCCGACGGGTGCGCGAACACCGGGCTCTCGGACACCGCACCGTGCTCATCACCGGCGCCCTCGACTTCGTGGTCGAGCCGCTACGGCCCCTCTTCGACGACGTGATCTGCGCCCGGCTCGGATCCGACGGCGTCACCTACGACGGGCAACTCACCTCCGTGCCCCCCACCGGGGAGGCCCGCTACCAGGCGCTGGCCGACCTCGCCGACGAACACGGCTACGACCTCCGAGAGTCGATCGCCTACGCCGACTCGGCCAGCGACCTCCCGATGCTCGAGGCCGTCGGCTTCCCCGTCGCCGTGAACCCCGAGACCCGCCTCGCCTCGATCGCCCGCAAGCGTGGCTGGCTGGTCGAGGACTTCCACAAGTCGCCCGGCATGACCCGGCGGCTCCTACCCCTCGCCCCACCACAGACGGCAGTCCGATGAAGGCCCGACAATGAACTCGCGACAATGAACGCCCGACGATGAAGGCGCTGCAGTTTCGGCGGAACGTCCCCCGCTTCGCCGCAGCACGCCTGGCCGGCAGCCTCACCCCCGGTCGCGGCGCCGCCGTCGGCCCGCTGCGGCTCGCCGACCTCGAGGCCCCCGCCGCCCCCGGCCCCGACTGGGTGCGCGTCCGCCCGCGGCTGTCCGGCATCTGCGGATCGGACCTCGCCACGATCGACGGCCGGTCGGCTCGCTACTTCGAACCGCTGGTCTCGTTCCCGTTCGTGCCGGGCCATGAGGTCGTGGGCGACCTGGACGATGGCACCCGGGTGGTGCTCGAGCCGGTCCTGGGCTGCGTCAGCCGGAACCTGTCACCCACCTGCGAACCGTGCGCCGCCGGTCACCTCGGCAACTGCGAGCACACCACCTTCGGCGACCTCGAACCCGGCATCCAGACCGGCTCCTGCCACGACACGGGCGGCGGCTGGGCCACCGCCTTCTCCGCCCACCCAAGTCAACTGCACCCGGTCGACGCCTCGTTCAGCGACGAAGCAGCCGTAATGGTCGAACCCACCTCCTGCGCAGTGCACGCCGCCCTCGTTGCAGGCGTCCCCGAGGGCGCCATCGTCACGGTGCTCGGCGCCGGCACGCTCGGGCTGCTCACCATCGCCGCACTCCGCAACTTCACCAACCCGCGCACGATCGTCGCCACCGCCCGCTACCCCAGCCAGCGGCGGCTCGCCGCAGAACTCGGCGCCGACCTTGTCGTCGAACCCGACGGCATCCGACGGGCAGTCCGGCGGGCCTCCGGCAGCCGGGCAGTCAGCCTCTCCGGCGACGACGGCGCCGTCGACCGGCTCAGCGGAGGCGCAGACGTGGTCGTCGACTGCGTGGGCTCCTCGTCGAGCATCACCGACGCCCTGGCGGTCACCCGACCCCGGGGGCGCATCGTGCTCGTCGGCATGCCCGCCTCCGTCACACTCGAACTGACCCCGCTCTGGCACCGCGAGATCCAGTTGGTCGGCGCCTACACCTACGGCACCGAGACCCTGCCCGACGGCTCCACCGCCCGCACCTTCGACCTGGCCGCCGGACTCGTCCGGGCTGCAGACCTGGGCCGCCTGGTGTCGGCCACCTATCCCCTGCACCGCTACCGCGAAGCCCTCGAACACGCCGCAGCCGCCGGCCGCCGGGGCGCCGTCAAGGTGGCCTTCGACCTGCGCGACGAAAAGGAACGCGAAGCCCTCATGGAGCAGAACCGATGAGCACACGATGGCCGACAGGCGAAGACATTACGATCAGCAGGGAGACGAGCAAGTGAGCAACGGCCACCTGGCACCCAGACCCGGCTTCGTCCTCGACGTCGACCGCACCAGCCCGCCGATCGTGTTCCACCACGGCGAGGGCTTCCGTCTCGAGAAGCTGCCGGCGGACCGCACCCGGGTGATCTACCCTGCCGAACCCCTGGAAGGGCTCGCCGACCCCGACGGCGCCATCCGCGAGGCACTGCTGAACCCGCTCGGCGACTCCGAGCCCCTCCCTGCCCTGCTTCGGCCGGGCATGAAGCTCACGATCGCCTTCGACGACATCTCGCTGCCGTTGCCGCCGATGCGCCGCCCCGACATCCGCCAACGGGTCATCGAGGCGGTCCTCGACCTGGCCGCCGAGGCCGGCGTCGACGACGTGCACCTCATCGCAGCGCTCGCCATCCACCGACGGATGACCGAGGACGAACTGCGCCACGCCGTCGGCGACCGCGTCTACGACGCCTTCGCCCCGTCGGGTCGGCTCTACAACCACGACGCCGAGGACCCCGACGGCATGGTCATCCTCGGCCAGACCCCCCACGGCGAGGACGTGCAGTTCTCCAGGCGGGCCGCCGAGAGCGACCTCGTCGTCTACGTCAACATCAACCTCGTGGCCATGGACGGCGGCCACAAGAGCACCGCCACCGGCCTGTCCGGCTACACCAGCCTGCGCCACCACCACAACGTCCACACCATGGAGAACTCACGATCCTTCATGGACCAGGAGAACTCGGCGCTGCACGCCTCCAACTGGCGGATGGGCAAGGTCCTGCGCGACGCCGACATCAGGATCTTCCAGATCGAGACCACCGTCAACAACAACACCTTCGGCCGCGAGGGGCCGATGTCGATGCTCCAGAAGCGCGAGTGGGAATGGTCGGCCAAGGACCGGGCATCGTTCCTCGGGATGCAGCAGGGGCTCAGGATCATGCCGTCGAAGGCGAAGCGCAAGGCGTTCTCGTCGTGGCAGGCGCCCTACGAACTCACGTCGGTACAGGCCGGCGAGATCGAGGCCGTCCACGAGGTGACCACCGCCAACGTCTACCGGCAGCACCTCGTGCCCGTCGAAGGCCAGACCGACGTGCTCACCATGGGGCTCCCCTACATCTGCCCCTACAACGTCAACTCGATCATGAACCCGATCCTCGTGATGTGCCTCGGGCTGGGCTACTTCTTCAACCTGTACCGGGGGAAGCCGCTGGTGCGGGAGGGTGGCGTGCTGATAATGGGGCACCCCACGCCGTGGGAGTTCCATCCCGTGCACCACCCCAGCTACATCGACTTCTTCGAGCAGGTCCTGGCCGACACCACCGATCCGGCCGAGATCGAGAAGAGGTGGGAGAAGCAGTTCGCCGAGGACGAGTGGTACATCCACCTGTACCGCACCTCGTACGCCTACCACGGCGTCCACCCCTTCTACATGTGGTACTGGGGGGCGCACGCACTGCAGCATCTCGGGCGGGTGATCGTGGTCGGCGGCGAAGTGGCTGCCGTGCGGCGCATGGGGTTCCAGCCGGCGTCGACCCTGCAGGACGCCCTCGAGATGGCGACCGACGTGGTCGGGCCGCAGCCGACCATCACACACGTCAAGAACCCGCCCATCTTCATGGCGGACGTGAGTTGAACATGGCCCTCCTCCCCGATGGGGCGCCGATGAGGCGGGCGACCCGCCCATGAACAAGATGCGCCTGCAGGTGGCGAAGGCCAGGGCCCGGGTGGCCCGCCTGGGCTTCCCACTGCGCGCTGCACCCGTGCCGACCGGTGTGGAGCCACCGCCTCCCGTGCGACGCACCGGCACGGCTTACGACACCGACTGGGCCCGCTCGCAGCCGGCCCGGGTGGCGCGCCTGGCGCTGGTCGAGGGCGTGATGCGGCCGATCATGGCGGCCTTCGCCTCACCCGCGGTCAAAGGACTCGACCGGCTCGATCGGCTCGACGGCCCGGTGATCTTCGCCGCCAACCACCACAGCCACGCCGACACGCCGTTGCTGCTCACGACCGTGCCCGAGCCGTGGCGGCACCGGTTGGTGGTCGGGGCCGCCGCCGACTACTTCTTCCGCACCCGGATCGGCGGCTCGGTCGCAGCGCTGGCCATGGGCGCCATCCCGATCGAACGCACCAAAGTGGGGCGCCAGTCGGCGTCGCTGGCCACCGACCTCATCGGCGACGGCTGGAGCCTGCTGATCTTCCCCGAGGGGGGCCGCAGCCCCGACGGGTGGGGGCAGCCGTTCCGGGGCGGCGCCGCCTATCTGGCGAACCGCTGCGGCGTGCCGGTCGTGCCGGTGCACCTGCAGGGCACGGGACGGATCCTGCGCAAGGGCCGCAAGCTGCCACAGCCGTCACGCACCACGGTCACGTTCGGCGACCCGCTGCTGCCCGGCGAAGGCGAAGTCTCCCGGGCGTTCGCCACCCGCCTGGAGGCCGCCGTGGCGGCACTGGCGGACGAGGCCACCTCCGACTGGTGGCAGGCCCGCCTGCGGGCCCACGCCGGCACCTCGCCGGACCTCACCGGACCCGACATCGGCGCATGGCGCCGGGTCTGGGCACTGGGCGACCGCGAGCGGAAGGCAATGCGCAACAAGCGAGGGTGGCCGGAGTTGTAGGGGGCGCAGAGCACGGTTTCGACATCATCCCCGGCCTGATTGGGGGTGGGCGCCTGCTGTTCCCCCAGATGTTCCTCGTGGTCGTCCCGATGGTTCTGGCCATCCTCGCCCTTCGACGCGCGTCGCGAGCACCGGCGGTCCCTGCGGCGATGTCTGTCCTGTTGCACCCCCTCTGCATCGTGGCCGCGTATCTGTGGTTCACGCACCACCGGTACATCCACCACGTGGTCGCGTGGCTGCCGCAAGAGCCGGAGTTCATGCAATTCCTGCCCGGGCTGCTCGTGACGAGCTTCCTCCCGGTGGCCGGTGCCGTGCTCGTATTCCGTCGGGATTCACGACAGAGCGCCCCCGAACCAGCGGTCAGCGAACTGCCCTCCCCCGTCGGCTGAGCGACCCGGGCGGTTGGATGGCCGGGTCGGTTGTCGCACCCCTCGAGCATGGTGGGGGTATGGAAGACACGTTGCGGATGCATGGGGTCGGGGCCGGATCAGGTGCCGGGGCCGGGGTGGCTGTCACACCCCTCGAGCATGGTGGGGGTATGGGACAGGTGCGGTTGACGGCTGACGAGTGGTTCGAGGGGAACCGTGATGTGCTGGTCGGGTTGCGGTCGGAGTCGTTGTCGGGGGTTGAGCGGCGGTTGTGGGTGAGGCGGCAGTTGCAGCTCAAGTCGATGCTGGATGCGAACCTGTCGTG